>Ga0180007_10000034_pt1 | contig 253078 bp, 234 predicted proteins | sample MM_PC_MetaG_FD_121122 | JGI IMG/M metagenome (GOLD analysis project Ga0180007, IMG submission 121122) | Groundwater microbial communities from the Aspo Hard Rock Laboratory (HRL) deep subsurface site, Sweden - MM_PC_MetaG | ecosystem: Environmental > Aquatic > Deep subsurface > Groundwater... | reverse complement strand
CTCCTGCTTCCCGGGGGCGTCCGCGCCTATGCAGTTGATGTGCGCTCCGTCCTTGACCCACTCGTCCATGACGATGGGTGCGCGGGACGATGTGCATGTGACGATTATGTCTGAGTCCACGACCGCATCCTTGGCGGTTGCCACTGCCTTGATCTTGAGTACATTCTCCTTGTACTTGCGCCTGAACTCCCTGACGCGTTCCTTGGCCTTGTCAGGGTACAGGTCGTACACCTTGACCTGGTCGAACGAGCCGAACTGGGTGATCAACGCGAGCATCTGTGTCTTCGCCTGGTTCCCCGCGCCTATGATCCCAACGACCTTCGGGTTCGGTCTGGCAAGGTACTTGGAGGCTATCGCGCTCGCGCCACCGGTCCTCATGTCGGTGATGTGGGTAGCGTCCATGACCGCGAGCGGAGCACCCGTGTGCGGGTCCACCAGGACAAGGAGGGCCATGACGGTCCTCATGCCGTGGTTCTTCGCATTCTGCGGGTGAACGTTCACTATCTTGACGGCCGATACATCCATGTCCTCCACGTAAGAGGGCATCGTTCTCAGGTCGCCGTCGAATTTCTCGTAAAAAAGGTAGGCTTTTGGCGGCATCTGAACCTTTCCAAGCCCCTTGTGCCTGAAGGCGTCCTCGACGGCTGCGAGCACATCCTTCATGTCCAGGAGCTTCATGACCTGCTTCCCTGTCAGAAGCAAGGTCTTGACCGGAGTATGTTGTGTGGGCATCCTAATACACCACTCTGGAGCGTGCAATCGGGTGCCCAAATATAAGGATATTTGACCTAAATCGAAATGTTATTCACCCCAAGCGCCTCAAGAGCTGGTCGGGTGCACACGCTGTCGGGCCATCTCCTCATCGAAAAGTGCCCATGACAAAAGCGATATATTCCCTGAGCGCCATATTGCGAATCCTATCACGCTAAATACTGGAGGAGAATAAATCCATCATGCATCATAAATCTGGACCGGCTTCCGCACCATTGGGCTCGGGGCCGCTTATCGGTATATTGAGGAATGAGTCCGAGGACATAGTCCTCGCATGGGTCTCTGAGATCAACCGCGTGCCTTTCTCCAAGGTCTCCGAGGTCACCTCACCTGTGAGTGTGAGGAGCGAAAGGTTCCGGAACTACTTCGGCTCCCTCATCGAATATGCCGCCGATCCATCCTCATTGAAGGCGAGGGAGTCACTCAGGAGCGCCCTGCGTTCAGAGCATCTGCGCACGCTGGACCTTAGTCGCGTGGTGATGAACCAACACGCCCTGAGGAAGGTGCTCTATGATATCATAGAATCCAAGATGCCTTCGGAATCCAGGGATGTCGCAAAGGAGCAGGCGTGTTCGATCGTGGACCTGGGCGTTCTGGAGACATCTGCGCTCATGGGCGAGTACGCCCAGCTGCAATCCGTGCTGAACAACTGCATGTCATCGACTCTAGGCGTACGCTCGGAGCTCGACCATGCGTTCGCCAAGTTCTGCAGGAACGCCATGGATTACTTCGATGCGGACTTCGTCTCCGTCTTCAGATTGCAGGAGGACGCCAACGATATGATCTGTCTGGTCTGTGCCGCGAAGGGTGTGGTGCTCTCGCGCGGCACGATGATCTCATTGAACAGGTTCACCATGGCCGCGGAGGCGATCGACCAGAGGACAACGAAGACGTGCGTCTCCAATCACTGGTCTCCTATGCAGAGGAAGAAGATCCTGGGTAATCTCAGCTTCGAGCATTGTCTCGCTGTCCCTTTGATTCACGACGACGAGGTCGAGGGACTGCTTTTCATCGGAGATAGCACTGGGCCTAACCCGTTCACCCCAGACGAAGTGAGCTTGGCGGAGGAGATCGGGGCGGACGTGATGAAGGTCCTCAACAATGTCGACATGTTCGAGCGGCTGAGCATCATGTCGAGGGCGCAGAGAGCCCTCATAGAGACAGCCGCCAACCTGCAGCAGGAGATAGAATCCAGCGAGGTCTTCAGGATCATCGGCGACAAGATGTCCGAGCTCATCCCGTGCAACGAGCTCGCGTTCTATGTGTTTGACTGGAGCAGGAACATCTGCAACCCAGCATATGCGACCGGACCATACGCTTCTGAGATAATGGAGGACAGAAACTTCCCGGTCGATGTCGGATATATCGGCCATGTATCGAGGACCAAGAAGGCTGAGATCGTCCTGGACACGGAGGATGACCCTCGGGGTGAGCAGATCCCGGGAACTCCGGTGATGCACTGTCGTATGCTCGTGATCCCCATACTCGGTCGGAAGGACGTCCTTGGGGTGATCGAGCTGACGAAATACCCTCCTGACACCTTCTCCAAGGAGGATCTCGAGGTGGCAACACTGTTCGCCAACCATGCGGCGGTGGCCATGGAGAACGCCCAGCTCCTGAAGGAGGTCTCTCGTACGAGGGACCAGATGGAGCTGTACATGGACCTCATGACCCATGACATCGCGAACTATACCACCCCGATGATCGCATACATCGACTCGATAGGTTCCAGGAAAGACCTCGACCCGCAGGTGATCTCGGCAGTTATGAACATCTCGTCCCAGATGGACAACATCATGCAGATGGTGGACATGGTGCGGACCATGCACAAGGTCCGACACAACGGTTCGGTCAGGCTCACACCTTTTCTGCTCGAGGATACGATACACCGAGCGATCGACAAGACCAAGCGAAAGGTGCAGAACAAGTCTCTTGAGATCGAAGTCCGGATGTCTGGGGAGCCGGTCCGTGTGATGGCAGACGAATTGCTTGAAGGCCTGTTCGAGAATCTGTTCGTCACAGCTGCAAAATCGACGCGACAGGATCCAGTCATGCTCCAGGTCCACGCGGAGCCCAGACGCGAGGGAAGGAACGAGATGTGGTGGGTCAAGATATCTCAGCCGGGGCGAAGCATTCCAGACAATCTCAAGCGGGAGGTGCTGCGAATGACCAAGGCCGCCAAATCCGAACTGTCTGGCGGGTTCGGGATGGGACTGGCGACCTCAAGAGCCATCGCGGAACGTTATGTCGGGAGCATGTGGATCACGGACATGGTGCCTGGCAATCCCTCCAACGGCTGTGTGTTCAACATATCGTTGCCGAGGGCGCCCTGAACGAAACCCCGACTGATTTTATGTACGATGGTCGCATTCCTCTCAACCAGTGGTGGACCTTGCCCAGGCGTAAGTATGGTCGATTGAGAAAGGTGATACCCCCGACGCCCGAGGAGAAATGCAGGTACTGCAAGCTAGGTTACCCCTGCCCTGTCCACAAGAAGAAGTGAGTTCTCATCTTGACACGAGATAGACTGCCAGGAGGAAGATGCCTATCGCGACGGCCCCTGCCAGCATGAACCACTTCGACTGTATGAATCGGGCGGTCCTGATATAGCGCTCGAGTCTGTCATCGCGGTCCCTGATCAGGGCCATCTCCTTCTCCGTCAGACTCCTGGGTACGTGAGTTCTTGGCACTGAGGTCGACATCCTGGATTGCATTAATCGCAAGCCATGTCATTAAATGTATCTGCAAAATCGCATCTGAACAAGCCGATGGTCAGCCAAACCTGCCCTCGATAGCGGACATGACTTCGGCCTCGATGATGTCCTCATATTCGACTGACAGGCCTGTCGACCCTCTCCTCTTGAACGGTCTGACCACTACGGAGCTCCTGTATTGTTTAGGAACCTTCGATCGTATCTTCGCCTGCAATTCATCGGCTGATGCTTCAAGGAACTGGGTGCCACGCCCTAGTTCTGGCATTGGCAGATCGATTCTCCCCACAAAATCACCTGATTCAGGTATCGCTAGTATACTATTCAAATGGTGTGACCTAGCGATATGACAGTTTTCGACGCTATTGCCGAGAAGTTTAATGGCATGCGATTGCATTGATGGTCCGGGGTATCGGAATGAAGGAGTATGGCCTGATTGTGATTGGATCGGGGGCAGGCATGAACGTAGTGGACCTTCCGCTCCAGAGAGGGGAGAAGGTTGCCGTGGTGGAGGAAGGACCTCTTGGTGGCACGTGTCTGAACCGAGGGTGCATACCGTCAAAGGTCCTCATTCATGCGGCCGACGTGATCCGTGAGGCCGAGGAGGCTGAGCTGATCGGGGTGCATATGCGTCTCGACAAGATCGATTTCCCCCTGCTCAAGAAACGTATGTGGGACATAGTCCTGAACGGAAGGCACGAGATGGAGCGGGGAGTCAAGGCGGCCTCCGGCGTAGATCTATACAACCTGATCGGCAGCTTCGTGTCTGATCACACGCTGAAGGTGGGCGAAGAGACCATCAGTGCACCGAAGATAGTCATCGCATCAGGGGCGAGGGCCAACATTCCCAGAATCCCTGGGCTCGACAAGGTCAAATACCACACCTACAGGACGATATTCGATATCGAGGAACAGCCCGAGAGCATCGTCATATTGGGTGGCGGTTACATCGGCTGCGAATTCGCCCATTTCTTCTCCGCAATCGGCACTCGGGTATTCATGATTGGCCGCAACCCGGTCCTGCTTCCGCACGAAGAACCCGAGACGAGCGCACTCGTGAAGAAGAGGCTCTCCAAACATGTCGAGATTCATACGGGGACTGATACCGTCTCCGTCGAAGGTCATGATGGGTCCATTTCCGTATCTGTGCGCGATTCTGACGGAAAGCAAGAACGCGTGATCGATGGCCAACACCTGTTCGTTGCCACCGGTGTCAGGTCGAACTCGGATTGGCTCAAACCGGAGAACACGGGGGTGCACACGGACGAACGCGGCTGGATCAAGACCAATGAGTACCTCGAAACCTCGAAACCTGGCATCTATGCGCTCGGAGATGCCCTAGGAAGAAACATGTACCGTCACACCGCGAACTATCAATCTTCGATAGTCGGCCACAACCTCTACTCGAAGGAGAAACGCGCACTGGATCTCCACGCAGTCCCTCATGCAGTGTTCACGAACCCTCAGGTGGGTCAGGTGGGGATGACTGAGCTGGAGGCGGTCTCTGGCCGGAATGTCATGGTCGGGGTCGCCAGGTATCATGACACTGCCATGGGGTTCGCCTACGGCGATGAGGACACCTTCGTCAAGGTGATTGTCGAGCATCCTACACGTAAGATACTCGGCGCGACTGCGGTGGGTCCCCAAGCTGCCGTCCTGATACAGCAGATCGTGAACTTGATGGTCTCAGAATCGCAGACATATGCGCCGCTCGCGCGTGTACAGATAATACACCCCACTCTGTCTGAGGTGCTCGCAGCTGCTTTCGGCCGATTGCAGCCGGTAAATTTTGAGGTCAAACATGATCATGATCATGCTCACTGACCCTCGTGAATGCTGTCAAAGATACAATGGCAAATCCTCCTCGGAATGAATTAACAATCAGCATGATTTTTGCGGATTCATCTTCAATTCGCATCATCTTTTCTGAGTTCGTCGTGAATTAGAAATACCGTGAGCACAGTTGTATCAATAGGAGGAAATGGATGGCAGTCATCCTTTGCGTGGACGATGAGCCTGCGTTCCTTGAACTTACGAGGAGCTACCTGAGCCGGTCAGATAGTTATGAGATCGATCTCGCCGATTCAGCAGAGGCAGCTCTGGACAGAATCTCCTCTCGCAAGTACGACGCTATAGTCTCCGATTATCAGATGCCGGTCATGGATGGTCTTGAACTCCTGAAACTTCTTCGTGAGCAGGGAGATGACACACCCTTTATCGTATTCACTGGCAAGGGTCGTGAGGAGGTCGCAATCGAAGCGCTGAACCTGGGGGCCGATTTCTATTTGCAGAAGGGTTCGGACACCAAGTCGCTGTACGCCGAACTGTCCAACATGATCGACCAGCTCGTAGGTCGGCGAACCGCAGAAGTCAGCCTCATTGAGAGCGAAGAAAGATATCGTGGCATCTTTGAGAACTCAGGATCCGCCATGGCGATGGGCGATTCTGATGGCCGGGTACTGTTGGTGAACAAGGCGTTCGAAGAATTGACTGGATTCAAAAATGAGGATATAGAGGGGAAGATGTGGACCACCTTCATCTACGAGAGTTCGATCGATATGGCTCGAAAGGACTTCGAGACCCGGAAGACGAACCCTGAAAATGCACCAACAAGTTATGAGATATGGCTGAAGCGAAAGGATGGTTCCAAGCGGCTGGTCATAGCTAGTCCGAAGTTTCTTCCTTCGATGAAATTGATTATCACTCCTTTCGTCGACATAACTCATATTCGTGATGCAGAGGCTGGATTGGCGCGTATGAACCGGATGTTTGAGTTCCTCAGCCATGTCAATCAAGCCATCCTCAGAAGCAAGAATCGTCATGAACTGTTCCCCCTGCTTTGCCAGGTAGCGATCGAATACGGCAAGCTCGATCTTGCATGGGTCGGGCTCGTCGATCCGGTTTCGAACATCGTCATTCCTGAGGCATGGGCACCGATTGACAATGCCGACATCGCCAGGCTCAGAGCTCCTTTGAATGGCAATTCTCCTGGGTCGAATTCACTCATGGCGGCAATCACTGAGCATCGGATAGTGATTCACAGTCGCGGAGTCCGGGTCGGGGATGATCAGCACCTTCCAGAACAGGTGCGTTCACTGGGATATAATTCATTGTCTGCGATTCCTTTGCGTATGCAAGGTCGGGTGATAGGTTCTCTGAATCTATACTCCAAGAAGTCCGATTATTTCGCCGAAGACGATCTTGGACTCCTGCGGGAAATTGCAGCTGATGTATCCTATGCACTCAGTTCGCTTGATTTTGAGGATCGGCTGAGCCAGAGGACGATCGACCTTGCGAGGAGGGTGAGCCAGCTCAGTTGCTTGTATACGGTTTCCGAGCTGAGCAATCAGGAAGGGCTCGACTTTGACGGATTCTGCGCGAGAGTCGTCGACGCGCTCTCAGTAGCGATGCAGCATTCTAATCTGCCAAAGATCAGGATGAGCATTCGCGATAAGATATACTCATCCAAAGGGTTCGCGGAGACTTCGGACAAGATCTCGGCGAGCATCACTATGTCGGGAGTCATCCTGGGAAGTCTCGAAGTGTTCCATCCTCCTGAGCTGCATGAACCGGGAAACGAGACCATATTGCATGATGAGCTGCAGTTGCTGCAGGCTGTCGCCGGCAAAATTGGTGAGGCAATCCACCGCGAGCAGATGAGTCAAGAGTTGAATATGGAACGAGCGGCAGCCCAGAAGTATCTCGATCTTGCCAATGTGATGATCGTCGTCATCGACAGGAGTGGAATAGTCTCTCTGTTGAACAAGAAAGGCTGCGAGATATTGGGCTACCATGAATCAGAAGTGATAGGTAAAAACTGGTTCGATAACTTCCTACCTCCGGAATCACGGGAGACCGTGAAGGAGATCTTTGAAACTATCATTGGTGGCGATATCTCAAGGCACGAGCAAGTCGTCGAGAAGGTATTGACGAAGAGCGGAGAGATCAAGATCATATCCTGGCACAACACCTACATATGTGATGAATCGGGCAAGGTCATCAACACAATCAGCTCTGGTCTGGATATCTCCGAAAACACCACTTGAATGGTCGGATGACCCAGAGCCTCACTCCATGAGTCTGCCCTGAAGTGATTCCTCTGAAACTTCTTCTGCAAGGACTCCTCTGTATCTGTCAAGAATCGCTTCCCTGTCTATCATGGCGATGATCCTGTTCGGCTTCGCAGGATCCACCACTGGTAGATGACCTATCTTCCTCAGGACCATCTTTTCCATAGCCACTTGAAGGGTCTCTTCTGGATACACGGTCACTATCCTCTTGGTCATGATGTCGTTCACGGTCGAATCCTGCTTGCCGCTCTCGAATGCCTTTCGAACATCCGTCAGAGTGACTATGCCCTTCAGCTTCCCGTCTGAGGAGACCACCGGGTAGCCTTTCTTGCCGCTGTACAGTTGCAGGTCCACCACCTTCCTCAGTGGCGTGTCAGGGGACAACGAGACGAACTTGATGTCCATCGCCTCCTTGACCTTCGCGGCCTCCAATATGTTCGCTGAGAGATCATGAACATACCGTATCCCTTGCTTTGCCAGCTTCGCGGTGTATATCGTCTCCTTGGACAGCATGCTGCTCACGGCGTCGCTGACGACGCACGCGAACATGAGTGGTAGGATGATCTCGTAGCTCGATGTCATCTCGAACAGCATCAATATGGCCGTGAGTGTCGCCCTCGCAGTGGACGCGAACACTGCGGCCATGCCTACGAGCGCATACGCGCCGTACTCAGCGGTCATGTTCGGGAAGAACTGATTGGCTGCCATGCCGAATGCTGCACCCAGCATGGCACCGAGGAACAATGACGGACCGAATACGCCGCCTGCGTTCCCGGACGATATCGTCAGCGATGTCGCTATCAGCTTCAGTATCAGTACAACGACGACGAACAGTCCGAGCATCCGGACGTCGAACAGCTGGTCGAGATGTCCGTTGAGTGCTGCGGTGACCGTGTCATACCCGACGCCCAACACGCTAGGATAGAACAGGCCGATGGCGCCAACCATCGCGATACCGACAACCGGTTTGGCATAACCCGGTATCGACAATGCGTCGAACACGTCCTCCATCTTGTAGAGCATCTTTATGAATATGACACCTACAATTCCTGCGAGCAATCCGAGGACCAGATAGAATGCCAGTTCGTACGGGCTCACGAGCGAGTAAGTCAGCTCCATCGAGAAAGTGGGATAATCCCCAAGGAACAGCCTAGAGATGAGAGTCGCGAATACTGTCGATATGATGAGTGGGATGAACGATCTCGTCCTGAACTCTAGCAGGAGCAGTTCGAGTGCGAACACAGCTGCGGCGATCGGGGTGTTGAACGTGGCTGCTATCCCGGCAGCCGCACCGCAGGCCACCATTATCCTGACCTCGGTCGTGGTCATCTTGAGCTTCTGGCCGACCACGGACGCGAAGGACGCTCCTATCTGGACTATCGGCCCTTCTCTGCCTGCCGATCCGCCCGAACCCAGAGTGATCGCGGATGCGAGTGCCTTGAGGGCAGGCACTCTCGCCCTGACCCTTCCCTTGTCCGCCATCAGGCTACGCATGACTTCGGCCACGCCGGCTCCCTTCACCTCAGGTGCGAGCCAGTAGGCGATCATGCCGACGAAGACCGCACCTATCATGGGCACCGCGAAGACCCAGAGCCCAAGCTCGTTGTTCAACGGGTTCCCGCCCACGAAGAAGAATTCCTGGAACGCGAGTATGAGCCATCTGAATCCTATGGCGATGAGCGCAGCCAATCCTCCGACCATGGCTGCGATTATGTTGAGTCTGGCATACTCTCCCAGGAACTCGCTCCGAATATGACCTCTGAGTGATTTTTGGATGTCGCTGAACATCAAACGGCCTCGAATCCGTCAGTAGGCTGTATTGGCATGCCTCTGTCGAGGGTTAAACGCCTCAGTCAAATAGTTCTTTCTGAGCAGAAGTGGCTAGAATCCTTCGTTCAGACTGGTATCAATGCACTCTGCAGGAGTCCCTGCCAGTCTTCTCGAAATAACATTGATGATACTCCTCTGCCGGCCAGAATGTGTCGGCTGGTACGATCTCCGTGACGATCCTCCTGTCACCATGACGCCCGGAATTCTCCAGCGTCTGCAGCGATTCCTCAGCGAGTCTCTTCTGCTCAGGGTCATGATAGATTATTGCGGACCTGTACTGAGTCCCTCTGTCTGGTCCCTGCCTGTTCAGGGTAGTCGGGTCGTGCATTTCCCAGAATATCTCCAACAATCGCTCGTATGTGACCGTGCTCGGGTCGAATCCCACCTCGACCGCTTCCGCATGACCCGTCCTGCCAGAGCAGACCTCCTCGTATGTAGGATCATCCGTCTTCCCACCCGTGTATCCGACACGAGTGGATATGACACCGTGTACCTTCCGGAATATCGACTCGACGCCCCAGAAGCATCCCGCTGCGAATGTAGCTCTATTCGTCATGTTGCCCTTCCTCGATGGTATCCGTACGCATGTTCGTAATCATAGTGGACGCGCATACAAATATCCCCGAACGGGGGAAAAGGTTTGGCTCCTGTAGAACGGAGAGGTCCAATTCAGTCCGATCTCCGGCACTACATCCCGCTTCTGTTCTGGGATGACTGCCCGGGGAATGTCTCATCTTCGAACGGGTTGTTGTTGTTCGCATCATAGTACCCTTCATCCTCCCCATGGGTATGCTGGACCTGATCTCCAGATGCTGAGACGTTGCCAACTGTCGCGATTGCTGTCACAGCCAGGAGGCACGCGAGACCAAGCACGACTATTTTTGTGGTCATGATCCATTAGATTCAGTACAGGAAATAAAGAGTTGTCAAACGGTTATCATCGGATGAATAAGATGGATTCTCATCGACTGGATGGTCATTGGACTACGGTGCGTTCGACGTATGTGATCTCTTTCCTATGTGTCGGCGGAGCATGAGCGTAGACGGTCCTCGGTGTCCCCGCGCATCAGCCCTTCTTACTGTCCCATCGATATAGCCGCTTCCTGTTTCTCAATCTATCCAAGCCGCAGTCGAAACAGATGCCGTTGTGACATGATAGCACCCCACCACATTCCAGGCATTTCCATCTCTTCTCCTCCGCCTCCAAAAAGGGTTTGATACCCTCGTCTCTGATACGGTGCAGATTATCGATTTCGCTCATCCTGAATTGTGCTCTGTACCTTCTGTCGATGGTCGACAAAGGTTCACATGGGAAGTCCTTGCACTCGTAGCAGTATCGGACCTTGTTCTTGAGGAGAAGGTCGCACTTCTTCTTCAGAAACGCGCAGGGCTTGTTCCTGGGCCTGCACCCGATACAGTACATCATTCGGATGCCCTTGCTCTTGACATCGTGCGTGACCGCCAGGTACGAGGCGCATACATTGCAGTTCATGCCGCACGGAGCGATCAGTTCCTCCTTCATATGCGAGCATGATAGCGTTTGAAGAAATCAAAACTTCGGTGGGGATTGGTGGCGGGTCCAACCGGGACTGCACATCGTTCAAGCCAGATGATGAATGATTGAGATCAATTTTCAGACGGTTCGCAGAGCCAGCTATCAGACCTTCTGAAATATCGTCTGCATCAACCGATATTACGTCGCGTGCTCGCCTACCCTTCAAGAAGATCGATGATGCTCGTAAACTCGTCCCTCTCGATCCCTATATGGTAGGCAGCCCGACCCGCAACCTCATCTGTCATGGCAATGCGGGCCTTCGTGCAATCACCAGGATATTCTTTTCTTACCTTTCTGATTATGGATGAATAGTCCTCCGATGAATGCCATATAATCGAATATATGTCACATGCGTCTTTCCAGAGCTTATCATCCTGTTGACGTTGGGGGATGGACCTCAGTTTGGTCGCGAGCAGAGATGCTGGATTGGGAATATGAATATCAAAATCTCCCAATGGTTGCTTCACAAAATCTCCATCTATGAACATCTGGGCCGCGATAGGCTCATCAAGCGGATCGCATCTGAAAACATGTTTGTGTCGTGGATGAACGTTATCCACCATCATGTCAACATACAGATAGACAATCTCGTGGAGTGGGAACCCCTTTGCTGTCTCCTCGGTCAGAACCGTTCCGTCGACTCTGCGGATCATCTTGCAGAATCGGTAGGAGCCGTGAGGCCTGTAACCCGCCTCTTTCACGACCTTCAACGCCTGGGCAAATGTGCTGGTACGGAGGGCATCGACGGCTTGTTCCGGGTCGACATGAAAACAGACATCAATGTCCCGGGAACCGAGGTATGGTGTTCCGTGTATCTGGCTGAATGATTCGTTAACGGTGAGGTAAACAGCCCATCCGCCTATGAGCAGGAACGGTTCTGGCAGTGACCTAGAGAGCGCTCCAAGCGCATCCAATGCCGTTCCCGTTTCCTGTGAATCATAGAGCGGTACCGTCATAGATAGGACTTCGACACCAAAAGATCAGCCGCCTCAGCGCACTCGGCTCCAGTGCGATACAGGTCAACGATCAGCTGTTGTATGGATACAAGAGAATGGCTGTCTACGTGTTGTCTTTCGAAGAACACATGGTCATCGGCTAGCAGGACCTGCGTGTTCCCCTTGCCTACATAGCCATGCTTGGTCAGGAGCTGATGCCATTTTATCATATCTTCCTTCTTGATGTAGAACTCGCGGTAACGGGGAAATAGGTACTGACCGAGGTGGTTCTCGGCGAAGTATCCAGTGAAGGCGTGATCGAGTTCCGACCCGGCGATGGTTTCGTCCGGCTGTTGGACGTTATATTCCCGAAATAGTCTGAGATCCCTTCTTTCTGCCCACCTTAAGAACAGTCCCTTGGGTTGGATTATCTTTGATCCATCGATCAGCCCGTCATGCTCCAGGCCTTTCAGGATGCGATAGGCCCAGCCGTAGCTCACATCCGCATCCTTGGCGATACGATACCAGGTTCGAGCGGTCCCATGTTTACTCAGAAGAATCCGATAGACACGCTCAACCTTGTCACCCTCTTGAATGTAACGTGAGAACTCAGGGCTGTCCTCTTGGACTGTCACGCTATATCTCATCGTGTCTTCTATATATTAAATCATCGGATATATCTTGTAATATGAACTATATTTATAATTATCGGATAGCCATATCTGCCCGGCGTTTGTCCTGGCGAATGGATATTTTGTGCTTTAGCGAGCAAGTGCTTCAGTGGCAAAGGGTTCGTAAATACAACTGACGGGGACAGCCCGATCGAGAGCACCGAAAATACTCATGATGTTTGGAGTGGGCCCAACCGGATTCGAACCGGTGATTACCTGCAATTTGACGCTTTCCCGGAGGAGAAGCGATGTCAAGCAGGTGTCATAACCGCTAGACCATGGGCCCTTGTGAAGAGCGAGATAAGGCAAGGGGTTCTATAACACTTTCTATCCCCCAAGCTCGGGCCAGTGTTCTGCGCTCCCTTTATGGGCCCAGGGAGCATTTCAGTGCTCGTGCCCAGGGATAGTTGCACCACAATGGTCTACGCGGGCTCGGGCTCCTCGCACTCTTGGACATGGCTCGCGGACCTGTTCGAGAGTCGCGGAATCTTCAACGTAGTATTCGGGAGCGAGAGCGATCTTCAGGGTGGCATCGAAGGTTCCCATTCGAGAGTGATCATATCCGGGGGCGACGGTTTTGAGATCGCGGAAGCCCTCAACGGCAAAGGTTTCTCAAACCTGAAGGCATTCATCAGAGACGGCGGTCAGTACATAGGCATATGCGCGGGCGCCTATCTTCCGCTGCCTTCTTCGATATCCCCATTTCAGCAGTTCAATATCTCGAAGACCAGGATCAGCAACATCCGACCCGGTATTTCCCTAGCCGAATCATCGACTACGAGATATGCCGTGCGGTACGGCAGCTGCAGCATATTCCATCCGGTACGGGGAAGCGTTCTGTTGGACATCCACGGCTCTTCGATCGTCGCCCCGTTGTACGGAGGACCAGTGTTCAAGGAGCCGGATGAGGACGAAGTCCTGGCTCGATATGCTGGAATGGCAGAGCAAGCCACAACGAATATGTCGCATGATGAGGTGAGGACTGTATTGGACCGCACACCCGCCGTCATAAGATGTCGCTTCGGATCTGGAGAGCTGTTATTGCTGGGACCTCATCTGGAGCATCCCGACTTCCCAGAAGCGAACGATGTCATGCTCGGCCTCATGCGCATGACTGGTAATGACAGATCAGTCCGTATCCCTTGGCAACGGAAGACGAATCTTGACCGATCAATCGCCGATCTCAAAGTGGCCATTCTGGGTCTCGAGCATAGGTCGTTCGTCGTCGGTTCGAAATTGTGGGACGGCGGTCGGCTCATGGAACTCCTCGACGCTATCGAGATCCGGAAATCAAGCGCCGATGGAATGGTGTCCGATCGGGTCGACAATCTCCTGAAGGCATCCAGGGACGAGATACTCGAAGCGTCATCACGGGATGCGCAGGAGGTCGAGAGCGCCCCGTCGAACCTGGTCGAGGCCGCAAGACTGACGGTCAACGAGCACTTCTCCGCCAGAAGGTAACGAATATATATCGCCCGAATCTGATTAGAGCCGCGATGGCGACGGACAGATACCTGAGCGAGAGGGCGACTCTGTACGTGCCGTTCTTCTCATTCATCGCACTGCTTTGCGCGGTGATCCTTCTCCTGCCATACGAGACGGTGTACATACGCGACCGGACCTACCTGTCACTGTTCCTTGTCGTGATAGTGCTGAGCGTCGCCGTGTTCTTTCTCGGCACCCTCTACAATTTCCTCATGTGGATGCGGGGAAAAGGTCTGACCACCACCCCCGAGCGTAGGCTCATCGGATTCGCCAAGCTCGCCATTATCTCATTGGCACATGGCCGCTTGTTGAGGGCCACACGCACCCTTCTGAAAGATGCTCTCTATCTATCCAAGCTGAAGGAAAGGAGCGTCTCGCGGTGGTTCATGCATCTCATGATCCTGGGCGGATTCATACTCATGTTCATTCTCGATCTCATAGTCACATTCTCGCTGGACATCCTGAGATATCAACCGATGATTGACGAGACAGGCTGGGCCAAACTATGGCTCCGTGACTTCGGCTTCGACCTCGTAGGTCTGATGATGCTCATCGGTCTGATCATGGCAGCTATCCGACGATCGATTCTGAAGCCCAAGATTGTACGGACCGAGCTTCCAGACGCCGCGTCCATCCTGTTCCTGTTAGCAGTCGTTCTGGGTGGGTTCATACTCGAAGGCATGGGTATTGCAGGTGGCATACCTGGCCATGACCAGAATGTAGAATACTCGTTCGTCGGGTATGCATTCTCCCTGGTGATGCCTGCCTCGAGCGGTGACTGGTACGATGCCGCGTGGCTCGTGCATGGCGTCATGAGCGCACTATTGATCGCCTACATACCGTTCAGCAAGCTCTTCCACATGATCGCGACCCCGATCGCGATCGAGCTGGAGCGCTTGATGACAGACAAGGAGGGGAGCGCATGAAGAAGCTGGATATCTCCAAGCTGGATGTGCTCTCGCTCATCAGATACGATGCGTGCACTCGCTGCGGTGAGTGCACGGTCACATGCCCCACTGGTGGTGAAGCACAGGAGGACGAGCTCGTCACTCCGAGGGGCAAGATACTGAGGCTACGGGAGCTTCACAGAGCCCAGTACGGGCTGAAGGCCAAGTTGTTCGGTCCGAAGGAGATCCCTCAGGATCAGTTGACCGAATTATCTCGGAGGGCATACGAGTGCACGATATGCGGGCAGTGCAAGACGGTGTGTCCCGCTCATCTGGATACCATCGAGATGTGGGAGAACATGCGGGAGTTCCTGGTGCACAACGGCCTCGGCCCGATGCCAGAGCACGACCAGCTGATAAAGAGCATCGAGAACTACGATAATCCATGGATGCAACCACGGACACAACGATCACGATGGGCTCGTCGGCTCGAGAATGATATCAAGGTGAAGGACGCCTTGAAAGAGAAGTGCGAAGTGCTGTATTTCGTTGGATGCACGGCCGCCTACGACCCCAACATCAAGGAGATGGCTCTTAACACCGCTCGCATACTCTCCAAGGCCAAGGTAGATTTCGGGACCCTCGGAAACGAGGAAGGATGCTGCGGTTCCACACTTCTGAGGACCGGGTTGATCGACAATGCTCGCAAGATGGCCGAGAAGAATATCGAGATGTTCGAGAGAGCTGCTCCGAGCATCATCGTCACCAGCTGTGCGGGGTGCTACAAGACCATCCGTCAGGATTATCCGAAGATGGGCAAGGTGCAACCGAAGGTTATGCACATAACTGAAATGGTGAACGAGCTGCTCGATTCCGGAAAGCTGGTGCTCGACAAGAGGATGGAGCAGAAAGTGACATTCCACGACCCTTGTCACCTCGGAAGGCACAACGGATTGTACGACGAACCGAGGAGGATACTGAGACATGTACCCGGGCTCGAGCTCGTGGAGATGGAGAGGAACAGGTCGGAGTCGAGATGCTGTGGGGCCGGTGGCGGGGTCAAGACTGCCTTCCCTGACCTCGCGCAGAAGATATCCGACATACGCATTGACGACGCCGAGAAGTCGGGCGCGGATATGCTCACCACTTCCTGCCCGTTCTGTTATCAGAGCTTGAAGACGACGATCGAAGCAAGAGGTTCCAAGCTCAAGATGACCGATCTGATGGAGCTGGTCGCATCGGCATGCAAGGATTGATGAGCCCATGACCGAGACATCGCCACCACAGGAGGAACGCCCTTCCGACCGGGCCATCAACCGTTCTAGGAACCAACGACCGGTGGATCCGCGGCATTTCCTTCTGATGCAGAACAGGGCGATAGGCATAGTCGCCTTCGCGCTCGGCATAGCCGCGCTGATCGTCGGTTTCTTCCTATCGATAATCGCAATGATACTGGACAGCGAGACTATGTCATTGGTCTTCGTACTGCTCGGGTTCCTTGCGTTCTCATGGGGCATGTACTATCGGTTCGTGGGCTTCAAGAAGAGGTATCGGAAGACCTATGGCTCGGACCCACGCATGCTCACAACGCTCGACCGCCCAGATATAATATTGAGCCCTATGTTCATGCTTGCGGGTGATGACCTCATAAGGGATGATTTCGGCAAGTGGGCAGCATCGGCCGGGATAATCGTCACAGGAATATTCGTAGTGCTGGGCTACTGGCTCTTATCCAGCATACTCATGTGAGCCGTCCCTTCTTGTTTCTTCTTCTCCTTCGCGACGAGCATGAGTATCAGGAACGGTATCGCGAGAAGGAAAGTCTCCTGCGGCGTGAACCCGAGATACAACATCAGCATCAGGAGCGCTATTGCCCCTGCTCTTGCGATGTCGAGGATGTATTCTCTGGTGATGACCGAATCGTTCTTCTTCTCCTCCATGGTGTCCGTCAGTATCGCGAACAGGAAGACTGGGAGGACGAAGCATGCGAACTCGAGTAATCCGTTGGCAAGGATGAACTCGTCCATGTTACTCGACAACGCTACCAATATTATGCACGGGATCGAACCGATGACGCTGAGTTTCAGGAAGAAGGACCTGTTCTGGATCTTGTCAGAAACCTTCCCGAGGATGATCCCCATTACGCCCGCGCAGAGTCCGAACAGGGAGAACAGCGCTCCCAGCGATACCTCGTCCTGGGAGAATATGTAGGCTACGAGCGTGACATCTATCCAGAATATGCCTTCGAACCCGCCCTCGCCGATGAGTGCTATGACATTCCTGCGCCCGACGGCCTCCAACCGTATCTTCATGACCTGGTTCTTGGGTATGTGGTTCCTGTACGCGACCACGAGCAGCGCGGTCAACGATATGATTGCGATCCCGACGAGGTACAGGATCCTGTAGCTCCAAATGCCGATCACGATGCCCCCGAGGAGCGGCGCAATGAATCCTGCCAGGGGCCAGACGAAGAAGAACGCTCCGTACTTCACGCCTCTGTCGTTCTTCTCGGTCATCTGCGCCATCAGCATGTTGATGGGCGTCCAGAAGAACGGATAGTATATCCCGAATGCTATGCCCACGAGCAGGCCGATCATCCAGCCGTCGTGAACCATCAGGAAGAGCGAGTACTCGACTATGAGCCATGCGAGTCCGAATACTATGGCGTTCCTCGGGTCCATACTCGGCCTACGGGACATCCAGACGCTGATGACCGCCGATATCGCGAATCCCAGGCAGATGTAGATCGGCCCTGACCACAGGGGCATGTCGAGCTCGTTGTAGAGGTAGATCATGCTGAAGGAAGCGGCAAATGTGTTGCCGAATGCGAGCATGGTCTCGATCAACATGAGACCCGCGAACGCGCTCCCCTTCATGAGTTCAGGGAATGATGATGGTCGTATAATACTTCTCCAAGCAGTCAGCACTTGTCGTCGCGGGAGAACTTCAGGAAATCCTGTTTCTTATGGCCGGCTGGTCCTCCCCTCTCCATGCGCGCCTTCTCGATGCATTTCTCGTCATCGCACACGAAGGCTGCGAACAGGAATCTCGTGGCTGGTTCGCCGCATATCTGACATGTCTCGTTCTTGATCAACTACCTGCCTCCTCATTTCTCCGGTATCATGGCAACCGAATATCTAAGCTTCCTCTTGCCTGCCATTCCTTTCGCGGATAGGAGCCTCCTGCCCAGCTTGGACTCTGCGAGGACCACATAGAACTCCAGGTCTGCACCGCACTCCTTGCATATCCCCATCGATCCTTTCACCTTGGTCTCGCAGACCGGACAGATATCGATGGTCGACAGCCTCCTGGAATCCCTGGGTGTCCCCCACATGAGAGGGCTCGTGAACCTGTCCTTGGACGGCGCGTCCGACACCAGCCGCTTGATCAGCTCAGGCACGCTGATATCCTTCTCCTTCTCCGCGGGGAACTCGATCTCCAGCGCGGAACTGAACGAGTGGACGAACCGGGGAGCTATCCAGACGAAGTCCGTGTCTTCGTTCTCCCTCGCGAAGTTGCGCAGCCTCTGCCTGTTTATGTATGCTCTGCCAGAATCACCAAGCCCGTATATCTCGCACAGGATCTTCAGGTCTTCCTCGTCGTTGAACAGGAGGACATCCCCTTCGGTTACGACCTCGATGTGGTACCTCTTGTACAATATGTAGAAGTGGACCATCAGAACGATGGCCGCGAACGCAGATATCTGATACGGGTCGTATCCTGTGCTGATGAGCATGGCTGCGACAGTGACTACTGCGAGGACGAGTATGAGGGAGAACGCTCCCCATGCCTGTTTCGCACCCATTCTAACACTACATGGAGCAATCGGCGTCTAGAAAAACCTGTGGTCTGTGCTATACTTTCTCTACGGACATCGAGAAGTCGACGGATCTGACTGAGTGGGTCAACCAGCCAACCGATATGATGTCCGCGGCGTCCGCATAGAGCGCTATGTTATCTGGCTTGATGCCGCCCGAGGCCTCGATGATTATGTCCGGGCTCTTATCCTTCAACACCCTGTACAGGGCCCTCGCATCGGAAGGCGAGAAATTGTCGAGCATTATGATGTCCGCCCCGGCCTCCAGTGCGGTGAACGCGTCCTTCTCGTTCTCGACTTCGATCTCGATCTTCTTCGTGAAGCTCGATTTCCTGGCCCTCCTGAGGGCTTCCTTGACGCTGCCCGCCAGCATGATGTGATTGTCCTTGATAAGGATCGCATCGCTAAGCCCGAACCTGTGCGGGTCACCGCCTCCGAGGACCACAGCCTTCTTCTCGAATTCCCTGAACCCTGGTGTGGTCTTCCTCGTCGCGGCTATCCTGATGTTCGGGTTCTTGATCCGGCATTTCTCCAGCAACTCATTCGTGACTGTGGCTATGCCGCTCATCTTCATCAGGAAGTTGAGTGCGAGTCTCTCGCCCGCGAGTATGGACCTCGCGGGGCCCGATACGCTCAGCACGAAATCCCCTTTCTTGACCGAGGCCCCGTCGCTCCTGCGCATGACCGCCTTGGCGCCGAGCTCCTTGAACACCTCAGACGCCTCCGAAGCTCCCGCGAGGACGCACCGCTCCTTCGCGATTATCCTCCCCCTGGCTTTCTGATCCGGGGGTATGAGCAGCTCCGATGTGATGTCACCTGACCCGATGTCCTCTCGCAGGTACTCGTGGATCTTGGACCTCATGCACTCTGTCGTAGAGATATGACCCCTAATAATCCTTTCATCTTCAGGCTCAGAGCTTGAACTTCTCGCCGTTCTTCGGTAGAAGCACCTCGAACCCTTCCTTGGTGAGGTCGTTGGCGAGCAGTTCTCTATGGTCACCGTGACACAGGACTATCTTTTGAGGGGAGCACTCTTTGGCGAATTTGAATAGGTCGTCGTGCCCTGCATGGGCCGAGAAATCGAACTTGACGACCTCGCACGCCACCTTCTCCGTGACCCCCTGGAACTCCATCGTGCCGGTATCGAGCAGTTGTCTGCCGTTGCTGCCCTCGACCTGATAGCCCGTCAGCAATATGGCGCTCTTCGGGTCGCTCCTGACTCCTTCGACGTACCCGAGCACAGGCCCTCCGTCCAGCATCCCGCTCGTGGTCACGATAACCTGTCCCTTGTGCGCTCGCGCGCGGGCCTTGTAGTTCCTGACCTCGTTGGTCCTCGAGATGGCCTGCCTCAGCTTCTTGATCGACTTCACATATTCGGGATTGTCTAGGTATATGCTGTTGACGGACTTGCCCATGCCGTCCAGCCAGTATTCGAGCTTGCTGTCCTTCAGGAGCAATAGCATCTCCTGGCTCCTGCCGACCGCGAACGAAGGCACTATCGCCTTCCCTCCCCTGTCGACGACCTCGTGGACTTTCTTGATGAACTCGTACTCCGTCTTGTTCCTGTTCGGGTGGTTCCTGCCAGAGTAGGTCGATTCCATGATGAGGTTATCGCATTTGACTGGCTTCGCGCCGCCCACGAGGCGAGTGTCGGTCGTGTGTATGTCACCTGTCACGAGCGTGGTCCTCTTCCCACTTATCTCGTACATGGTCGCCCCCGGGATGTGCCCGGCCGTGTGCGCGGTGACATGAGTGGAACCGACGACCGTGTCCTCTCCGAAAGTGATGTCGCTGAATCTCCTCGAGGCGATACCGATCTCGCCCTTCCCGTACATCTCTGGGTATCCTTCGGAAGCGGCGACCTTGATACTGTCCACCATAAGGAGCTCGCCGACCATCTTAGACGCCCTGGTGGCCGTGATGTCGATATCGTATCGCGCGGTCAGCCATGGTATCATCCCGCAATGGTCCAAGTGCGAGTGCGTCAGAAATACGCGGTCGATCGGTGGCGCGGGCTTCGGGTATTTCGGCGGATCCGACGCCGTCATGCCGTAGTCGAAGAGCATGCGCGCTCCTTCCTTCTTCAGATATATCCCGAGCCTTCCGACCTCATCGCCGCCGCCCAGGAACTCGCACTCGATCGGCATAGTGGAGGCCAACGGTCTCATCTATAATATGTTTGCGCCCTCGTCCAAACAGTCAAATTCAAGGTTCGCCAAGAACCTTGACGACTATCTCTCTTGTCCTGGGCCTCACATCCAGCTCGATGAACACGATCTGCTGCCAGGTCCCGAGGACCAGCCTTCCGTCCTCCACAGGGACCGTCAACGACGGTCCCACGAAAGACGCCCTCACATGCGAATGTCCGTTGCCGTCTCCCCACCGGTTGTGATGCTCGTATTCCTCGTCCTTTGGATACAACCTGTCCATTGCCTTGTGCATGTCTATGACCAACCCCGGTTCGTATTCTATCGTCGTGACCGCGGCGGTGGAGCCTGCGACGAACACGCACACCAAGCCGTCCGATATCCTGGACTCCGTCACGATCCCCTGCACCCTCTCAGTGATGTCGATGATATCGTCGTGAGCCTTGGTCTGCAGTTTGATCCTGTTCGAAAACGCAGTCATGGTCTCTCCTCGTCAACAGTAAAGGCGCCTGTGCTGATAAATGGTGCATAGTTTGATGAATGTACTATGCCAAAGGTCAGGAAATCTGGTATGTACCGTGAGGTCGGATGCACATCTCAGGAAGAGATATATAATGAATGATTGCAATAGTGTCGCTACATGGGTCCCGCGGACGTGTATGGCGGTAGACACATTAGGGTTCACGCGAACGATGCGCGCGTCTGGATAGCTTCGTCGTTCCGGGTGTTTTTGATCAAGACCGGGATCGAGAAGGCAGGAAGCATAAACCGACTTGCCAGGGAAATGGGATACCGCTCGAGGATACACCCTGGCTGGAGTGTGAGGCAGATACTCGTGGGCGAGCAGCCGTTCCCGTACGAGCGCCTGCTCAGACTGTCGGATTACATCGGCTATCCTATCGAGGATGTCCTGAAGTACAGGACAGAGCCTCAGAGGGTCACACACCAGAATACGAACGACGCGCTTATGAAGCACGGCCTATGGTGCTACCACGTCGCCAGGATGAGACTGAGGTAGATGTGCGGGGAATGAGCCTGCTCGAAACCGTTCGATCCCAGCGGCAGCAGCGTCCCGGCTTTCCTACATAAACAATATATAGGCACAATGAAGTGTTCCTGAATATGGCCATCGAATTCGAATTGGCTCTGGTAATCCTCGTCGTAGGGATATTCATGCTATTGGCTGAGGCAATGTCGCCAGGGTCATTCATAATCGTGCCGGCGACGGTACTCGTCGTTCTAGGTGGCGTGGGGTTGCTGTATCCCGATTGGCTGATCACCTGGTACGCACCGGTCCTGGCACTCGTGGTGTTGGTGCCGATGACACTGGTCACGATCAAGCTCTACCAGAACCTGGCCCCGCCTGGACCCCCTGAAACCACCGTCGCGACATCGCTGATCGGCAAGGTGGGGGTCGTCGAGAGGGAGGTGCTCCCGGATTCGTTGAAGGGCAAGGTGCGCGTGGCCAACGATACATGGAGCGCGACGTCATCGAAGGTCATCCCTATGGGGAGGAAGGTCATCGTCCGGGACAGCATGGGCGTCCATGTGGTAGTGGAGGAGCTGCCCTCGGTCGTAGAGAAGGCTCCGTGAGCCTTCTGAATGTGTAATATCGATATTGGAGGAGGATTTGGAATGGCAGTAGGGACAATCATAGCATTCGTCATACTGATGGTCATCGTGGCCCTGGTCATATTGACGAACGGGATCAAGATCATCAGACCGTACGAGCAGGGTATCTACATGAGCCTGGGTAGGTACATGAAGATACTGGACCAGGGTTTCAATTGGGTCCGTCCGTTGATAAACGAGGTCATCAAGATAGACCTGAGGACCCAGGTGCTCGACGTCCCGAGGCAGGAGGCCATAACGAAGGACAACTCGCCTACGAACGTCGATGCGATCATCTACATCAAGGTCATCGACCCGAAGAAGGCGTTCTTCGAGGTCACGAACTATCGCACAGCGACCATCTACCTCGCGCAGACAACCCTTAGATCCGTCATCGGTGACATGGAGCTGGATGAGATTCTCTCCAACAGGGAGAGGATCAACACTCACCTCAGGGACGTTCTGGACGAGGCCACGGACAAGTGGGGCGTGAAGGTCGAGGCGGTTGAGATCAGAGAGGTCGACCCCGCGGGCAAGGTCAAGGACGCGATGGAGGAGCAGACATCCGCGGAGAGGTTGAGGAGGGCGGCTATCCTTAGGGCGGACGGCCAGAAGCGCGCCTCTATCCTCAACGCCGAGGGTGACAAGCAATCCCGCATATTGCAGGCTGAAGGTCTGAGGCAGTCGAGGATACTCGAGGCCGAGGGAGCCAGGCTAGCGATAATACTGGAGGCTCAGGGTGAGGCCCAGAAGCTGAGGGTGATATCCGTCGGTTCAGCCCCGCTCGACTCGAAAGCATTGACCGTGCTGTCCCTTGAGGCCCTTAAGCATCTGAGCAACGGGCAGGCGACCAAGATCATCTTCCCGTTCGAGATGACGAGACTGATGGATGGTGTTTCCGAGTACCTCGGCGTCGGCCGTCAGACCCCGCAGCGTGAAGTCTCGAACATCGCAGACATTGAGAGATCGGTCGGCAAGGCCGACGACGTCCTCGGTCCTATCCCGAAGCCAGAGGAACTCCGAAGGGACATGAAAGCCATCGAGGATGTTCTGATCCAGGAGAAGATCGAGGCCGAGAAGATCGCTGATATCGCCAAGAAGGACAAGATGGCAAGGGTCGGTCAGAAGGCCGACGACGAATAGATCTTCCTGGTGAGGAGTCAAACCCTTTCCGCCAAACCTCTTGCTTTCTATCCATTTCAACACTTTGAGAGCAGGTCCTCTGCCGCCTCTCGGGCCCTCTGGAGCACCTTCTTCTCGTCGACCGTCACGACCTCGTGGTTTAGCACGACGAACCTCCCATCCACGATAGTGTCCCTGACCGACGAGCCTGCGGATGCGTACGCGAGGTTCGCGACCGCGTTGTCCAGGGTGGTAGGTGTCATGCCTGGGGTGTCACAGTCGATTATGACGATGTCGGCCTTCTTACCAGGCTCGATCGAGCCCAGATCCTTCTCCGCGCCCAACGCCTTGGCCGCATCTATGGTCGAGAGGTCGAGGACCTTCTGAGCTGGCAGCACGGACGCGTCCCACCTATGCGCCTTGTGCATGAGCGATGCGAACTTCATCTCGAGGAACATGTCGAGCCCGTTATTGGACGAACAGCCGTCCGTGCCCAAGGCGACGGTGACGCCGTTCTCGAACATCTCTGGAAGAGGTGCGACGCCCCCGCTCGCGAGCTTCATGTTGGATGTGGGGCAATGAGCTACAGACACTCCGGCCTTGGCCAGCTTCCTGATCTCGTTGATGGTGAGCCAGACCCCGTGGGCAGCGACATCTCCCTTCGAGAAGAAGCCGATGTCTGCGAGATGGTCGCAAGGCCTCTTCCCCTTGACCTTCTGATACTCGTACACCTCGTACCTCGTCTCGGACAGGTGGAAGTGACAGAACGTTCTGCTCTTAGCTGCAAGCTCCTTGGAGCTCATGAGCGTCTCGTCAGAACAGACATAGACTCCCTGGGGCGCGACCACCGGTGTGATCAGCCTCCTCTCCTTGTGATCTCGTATGAACTTCTCGCAGTTCTTGATCGGGGCACCCATTTGTGTCGTGAACTGTTCGTCTAGGACCGCCCATCCCAGATACCCCCTTATCCCTATCTCTTCGACGCTCTTCGCGATGACATCCTGACCGTAGTAGATGTCGAGAAAAGTCGTGGTGCCAGTCCTGGCCATCTCAAGGCATCCAAGGCTCGCGCCGATGCCGACATCTTCCGCGGTCCGCTTGGAGTCGACAGCGAACGTGCGCTCGAGGAACCCCTCTAGCTTCACATCATCGGCCACGCTACGCATGAGGGCCATCGAGACATGTGCATGACAATTGATCAGGCCGGGCATCACGATGCATCCGCTGGCGTCCAGGATATCGTCCGCCTTGCGGTCCACCTTACCCACCTGGGCTACTCTGTCCCCTTCGATTAGAACATCCCCTCGGAGTATCTGCCTGTTCGCGTCCTGAGTCACGACGATGCCGTTCTTGATTAGAGTTGACAGATATGCTCACCTCTGGCTGCGGAAGGGTATTAAAGGGACCAAGCATTAAGGTTTGTTAGTCATGGTACGTATCACTTTTCTGGGGACTGGCGGAGGTCGGTTCGCTACCATTTATCAGGCCAGGGCGACGGGCGGCATATACATAGAGGATGAGCGGAACATGCATGTCGACCCGGGACCGGGAGCCCTCGTGCAGATGCGTTCGATAGGTCTCGACCCCATGAAGACCCACGCCATCCTCGTCTCCCACTGCCACCCGGACCATTACATGGACGCCGAGATACTCATCGAGGCGATGACCGAGGGAGGGACCAGGAAGCAGGGCATACTGATCGGGAGCAAGAGCGTCATCGATGGCAACGGCGATTTCGGGCCCGCGATATCCAAGTATCATCTGGCCAAACCAAAGCATGTCAAGATAATGGAGCCGTTCTCCAAGATGACTCTCAAGCCGTTCGAGGTATGGGCGACCCCGTCGGCTCATTCCGACACGAGCTCAGTGGGATTCAGGATACAGACCTCCGGCGGCATCGTGTCATACATCTCGGACACTCAGCTCCTCGAGCAGGTCATCAAGGCCCATAAGAAGTGCAGGATACTCATAGCGTGCGTCACGCGCCCGCTCGGGCAGAGGATCCCGCACCATCTGAGCACCGAGGACGCTGGATACCTCATCGAGAAGATACGCCCGGAGATGGCGGTCATCACGCACTTCGGCATGCGCGTGATACAGGAGAACCCGGAGACACAGGCCAAGTGGATAGAGAACAGCACCGGCGTGAGGACCGTCGCCGCCCGCGATTTCATGTGTCTGGAGTTCGAGAAGGACGGTATCGAGGTCAGCGACAGGATAAGACTGTCACCGGATAAGTGATCGATGCATCCGAGGGCCAGTCCTCTCATCCGGGATGTCGGCACCGCCCTTCCGTGCGTTGTTGTTGTTCTTCATGCACGGGTCGCACGCGGTGATCATCCATCTGAGTGTCTGGCGATCTCTATCTGGACACATTGTGATCTCATCCCCTTGGACCGCGTGGTCGCCGTCGGGGCTATTCAATCTTGAGACATCGTCCTGAATCTGCAAATGCATTTCCTGCGGAAGGGTTATCTAACATCCGTGGGATAGGCGCGACCGATGCCGGCCAAACTGGCGGACCACGAGGTCGCCGAGATAAGCGCTCATTGCATGAAATCCCCCATGACTCTGGCGATCATCCGCACTGAGAAGGCGCCGACCGAATTGGTCTCTCTCTTCGAAAGTATAGCATCCGCATGCTCGCTGTCTTTCAGGAGGAACATGTGGGCCCCTGCTTCCGATTTCGGATTCGCCGAACTATATTCGAACGGAAGAATCGTCATCGTGTTGTATATCGGAGGGACGAATACGGAACTCGTAAGCGTCTCCGAGACCGATGAGATCCATCTGAAGGAACTCGAGGACTCGATATCCGCTTCAAATATCCATTCGTCGACCATCAGGGATGGTCTCTGACATACGAAAAACATCCTTTCGATACTAATCCCGGCCTATCTGGATAGTATGGGAGAAACGCTCATATATATCATCTCGACTAGGCTCTTTTTGGTGTCTTAGGTCAGTGGCTCAACTTTCCTCCTAAGCAAGAAATTTTGACAATCCCCACCACACCGACCGAAAGACACCATCCTTCCTTTCCATCCTGATTTTGTGACAAAGCGATAGGGCACGAATGTGCATCATTCACGCAGGTCCGATATTCGTAAAAGAAATTTCAATCGGGCCGCCCGACTCTCTTTATTATCCCAGGGGTCAATCACTGTGACGATGCCAATCGAGACCGAGATCCTCAAGAAGTGCAGGCCCACTGCGGCCCAGGACCGCAATGTGCATGATGCTGCCAGCAAGCTCACGGAGATGGTTCTGAACGAGGCGCGGAGAAGGCACGCACACATAGAGGTCATGCTCGTGGGCTCGGTAGCCAAAGGGACCCATCTGAAGGACCCTGATATCGATCTGTTCATGCTATTCCCCGAGAGCACTCCCTTGGAGCTGCTCAAGGAGAAGGGTCTGGAGATCGCGAGGAATGTCATCACTGGCAGGGAACACTATGCGCAACACCCTTACGTGCGAGGGCATTTCATGGGATTTCAGGTGGACCTCGTTCCCGCCTTCAAGATACGCGACACCAGAATGAAGATGAGCGCGGTCGACCGCACGCCCTTCCATACGAAGTTCATAAATGACAATCTATCGCCGGGACAGACCGACCAGGTCCGCCTTCTCAAACGGTTCATGAAAGGAATCGATTGCTACGGTGCGGAAGCGAAGGTCCAGGGGTTCTCAGGCTATATGTGCGAACTGTTGGTCATTCGCTTCGGGAGCTTCCGTGAGGTGCTCGAGTCGGCGGCAGGATGGACCTCGGGGCAACATATCGAGTTGCCTGAATTCCCAGGGGAATCCTTCAGGGAGCCTATCACGTTCATTGACCCGGTGGACTCAGCCAGGAACGTAGCATCCGCGGTCTCCACAGAGTCGCTGGTCCGTTTCGTGAGAGCCAGCAGGGAGTACCTCGGTCATCCCTGCGCAGGATTCTTCTTCCCCGCCGAACGGAAGACCTGGAGTCCCGACCAGCTGAAGAAGGTGGCAGGGAAAAGACTGGATGAACTTGTCGCCATCAGCATGCCCAAGCTGGACCTCATCGACGATGTCCTGTACCCTCAGTTGAGGAAATCTCTGGTCGCTGCCGAATCGTTGCTCAAGAGGAACGATTTCGAGGTGGAGAAGACGTCCATCTTCGTCGGGGATAGGGTTGATCTCCTCATCGAGCTTTCATCGAGCAGACTGGATGAGCGGAGGGTCCACAAAGGGCCACCTGATTATTCTGAGAACGCCTCGGAGTTCCTGGAGAAATGGCGCTCGAACGGACTCTCGGAACCGTATGTTGAGGACGGTCGCTGGTTCGTTCATGTGAAGCGGGAGTTCACACGCGCCGATGCCCTCCTTCGAGACAAGATGAGGGATCTGAAGCTTGGCAAGGACGTCAAGAAGCTGGATGATATCTCTGTGGTCAGCGGTAAGACGCTTGCGTCAAAAGAGTACATGTCCGCGCTGACGCAACACTTCGATGACCGCATGCCCTGGGAACGTGACGAATGAGGAGTGTTCCCGCCGCATGATCATCAGACTACAGGTATCGAGACCGGTGTGAATGTAGTCACGTTCTCGACTTCGTCCGTGGCCTCGATCGTGAATGACAACAGTCCCGAAGACAGATCGGCGCCGTCTATCTGATACCCGTATCTGTGGTTTCCTTCGTAGGTCATGGGGATGTATGTGCCACCGCCGATGACTATCCTCGCCGTTTCCAGATGGCCGTTGTCAGCTATCCTCGCGGTTATGTTGACCGTATAATTGGAGGATGCATGGACTATGGTGTTGAGTGCGACATCATCCCTCGGCACCCACGCATAGCTTCCTGCGGTGTCGACATATTTGTAATCGATCGCCGTATAGCTGTCCCCGTCATAGACCCATACGACCACATCCCTGACCGAAGGGTCTGCATGGTCCGCGAATGGATAGTTGAAGAGGAGTACCCATATGGCAAGGAATGTGAAGAAGAACCATATTGCATTGCCCGCCCAGTTCTTCTTCTGGAACTGGGTCGTGTCCACCTTGATCACCGAGTAGAAGTATTTGAGGGATATCAGACCGCCTATCACTATGATCAAGCCGATCATCGCGAGGTCCTGGTCCAAATTGGCTATCAGTCCCGCGATGAGTCCGAACAACGCGGCATATCCAATCGTGAACAGCACGGTCTTCGTGTCTCGGAGTTCCTTCTCCAGAAACTCCTTCTCGTCGAACGTAGGAGGCTTGAATTCGTATTCCTCTTTCTCCTCCTTGTCCTTCTTCCTCTTCTTGGCCATTCTTTCCCTCGAAGAACGAATCTGGTTTAATACCTTTCGGTGACTATTTCAATCGGATTCGTGATGACTGGACGGTCCTACGGCAAACCGTGCTGGACCATTTTCGCATACCTCCAATCAATACCCTTATAAACAGCCCGACTGGTTTTGATTCAGAAGGTGTTTGATCACTATGTCCGAGGAGGATGTCGAAAAGCTCCCTGGTGTCGGCCCCGCGATCTTTGAGAAGCTCAGAGAGGCTGGCTATACAGATGTCATGACGATCGCCGTAGATTCACCTAAGAATCTGGCCGAGGTTGCCGAGATAGGGGAGTCCACTGCCGCCAAGATAATCGCAGCGGCCAAGAAAGCTGCCGATGTCGGTGGATTCGAGACCGGGGACGTCCTTCTCGAGCGCAGGAAGAGCATCTCCAAACTGGGTTCGAACTCGAAGGCGTTGGACGAACTAATGGGGGGAGGATTCGAGAGCCGGGCTATAACAGAATTCTTCGGCGAGTTCGGGTCCGGCAAGTGCGTCTCTGGCCAGACCGAACTTGTATATTCCTGCTCGGGCGCCGTACGTGTCGAATCGATTGCCAGGATGTATGAACGCTACGCGAGCGACAGCTCGAGGCCGTTCGATTCGGGTGAGATGGCGTCGCTGGACGACATCCGCGTGCCGAGTTTGTCCGAGGGCGCTTTGGCGAAGGTGCCTGCCGCGGCGATATATCGCGAGCGCGTCTCCCGCATGTTCGAGGTAGTCACCCAGGGCGGTCGAGTCCTGGAGCTCACGGGTCCCCATAGATTGTTCGCGATGAGGGATAGTGATATCGCTTGGACTCCGACTTCGGCACTGAGGCCTGGGGACTTCATCGCGACTCCGGCAAGCAAGGACTGCTACGATGATGATGGATTCATCGAGCGTCGGGACCTTCTTTCATGGGACGAGATCAGGGCAGTGCGACCATTCATCCACGACGACTATGTTTATGACCTCGTCGTCCCGAAGACGCATTCGTTCATAGGCGGCAATCTTCCCACGGTCCTTCATAACACTCAATTATGTCATCAGATGGCTGTGAACACCACGAAACCTGTGGACGAAGGAGGGTTGGACGGTCACACGATGATTATAGACACGGAGCAGACTTTCAGACCTGAGAGGATCGTCCAGATGTCAGAAGCGCAGGACTTGGACCCTGAGGAGATCTTGAAGAAGATACATGTCGCGCGGGCTTTCAACAGCCACCATCAGACTCTGTTGGTCGACAAGGCGACTGAACTATCAAAGGAATATCCTGTGCGTCTGCTTGTGGTGGATTCGTTGACCGCGCATTTCCGTGCGGAATACATAGGTAGGGGTGCGCTTGCGGAGAGACAGCAGATGCTCAACAAGCACATGCACGACCTTCTGCGATTCGGCGATAAGAACAACTCGGTGATTGCGGTGACCAACCAGGTATCTGCGAAGCCAGACGCGTTCTTCGGGGACCCTACGAGGCCCATAGGTGGTCATATCGTGGGCCACACCGCGACATTCAGGATATACCTGCGCAAGAGCAAAGGCGGCAAGAGGATCGCCAGGCTCATCGACTCACCCAACCTGCCAGAGGCAGAGGCAGTGTTCATGGTCTCAGAGGGTGGAATATCCGACTGAGTCGAAGGATTAAAGCATACGTGCGCATCTGGCAGATGCGTGAAGCTGCTGTTCGAACTGTCCATGGAATGCGAATCTCTCGCCCGTTCCGAGGCAAAAGCCGTCGCCTCGATCATGGATGCTGATCCTCGCGTGGTGGCAGAGGACGACGGCATATTGGTGCTGGAAACGTGCGCCGATCCCGAGCGATTGGTTGACCGGCTCGCCCTGTGTCATCATGTATCTGAGTTCAAAGGGTCTTGTGATCTCGCGGAGATCGATGCATTGGCTGAGGCAACCGATGTCGAAGGTCCTATCAGGGTGAGGGCGACCAAGGTGGGTCTGCCCAAGGCTGGACTTGATCTGCAGGACATGTCTCGCAGGATTGGTGGCATAATCGGGAAGGGGCGTGGTGTCGATCTTCATTCTCCTCGATCAGAGCTGAGGATCGTGTCATCGAGGCGACTGTACCTAGGACGGTTGATCGGCTCGATCGATCGCCCATCGTTCGAGAAGCGCAAGAACAGGTACCTCCCTTTCAACTATCCCATTTCGGTCCATCCGAAATTCGCGAGGGCGATGGTCAACCTCACTCGTGTCAGAGATGGAGGCAATGTCCTTGACCCGTTCTGCGGAACAGGTGCTATCGTCACCGAGGCGGCACTGGCCGGCCTGAACGCCATGGGCTCGGACCTATCCGAGGACATGATATCGGGTGCGAAGCAGAATCTGGCTCATTTGGGCGTTGGCGCTGAATTCTTCGTATGCGATGTCGGTCATCTGAAAGACGTCGTAGGCCCTGTAGACGGTATAGCAACCGACCCTCCATATGGTCGCTCCACCAGCACCAATGGGGAAAGCCTCGATTCGTTATATGCCCGATCAGTCGCGTCCTTCGGTGAGATACTTGAGAAAGGGGCGCGTGTGGTGCTCGCCAAGCCCGACGAATCCATGATCTCATCGGTGGAGGGGTTTGCATCTGTGGAAACGCATCCACTGTGGGTGCATCGTTCATTGACTCGGCATTTCTCGATATTGGAGCGCCTCTGATATCACTCGACTACCATGGATATGACCGTCTCTTCGAGCAGCAAGTCCTGGTAAGTCGATTCTATCGTTGCGTACTGCGTTCCCAGGGTTGCATCATTCAATACGAAGAACACGGCGACGAGAGTGATGTTCCCCTCCGCTGGAACAGTGACTTCCAAGCTTGTTGAGGTCCAGTTCGATTCTTCTGAGCCGACTATGCCGATAACTGCCGCGATATATGCTGGCAGGTCCCTTATGGACATGGTTATCGTGACATCGACGATGCCAGTGTTATTGACCTGAATCGTGTAATTGGCACTCGATGTGGTTGCCACCGTCTGTCCGTCGTCCTGCAGCGAGAATGTCAATGATGGCAGGATGACGCTGATGTGGAATTCCATCGTGCCCGTATAGCTCGCCACCTCTTCAGAGGCCGGTGCCGATCCTTCAATCGAGACCGTGTAGTTACCGATGGGAGTGCCCGGGTCCGATTCTATCATGACGTTCATCGTGGCATTCTGCGAGTTGTTCAGCACGAGCGGGTAGACCTCAGAGTACGCATCATCGGGTTCAGTGGATAGTTTGAACGAGACTGCCCACCCCTGTGGCGATGACGCCTTCTCGAATGAGATGTTGTTCTTCGTGTTGCCGAGATTCTCGACAAAGATGGTGAATATCAAGGATTCGCCAGGTATGATAGTGGCGTTCGTCGAATGATCTACAGATTCCATGCCATATGTGTAATCCGGAGTTATTATCGACATGGGTACAGGGACGAACGCAATGACCAATATGACGAACGCGAAAGAGCCTATGACCTTCCTCTTGAGATCGAGCTTGTTGATGTCATTGAGTGGTGGTGGGTGCTTCGAGCCAAGGAATAATATCAGTATTGCGAAGAACATCCAAGATATGTAGAATATCGACATCGCGATAAGTGCTGCGATTGTGACCCAGCTCGCATACTTGGCCTTTTTCCCGAGGAGCGCCCTTGCGATGTGTCCACCATCGAGCTGACCTGCGGGAAGGAGGTTCAAAGCGGTCACGAGGAATCCTACCCATGCTGCGAACGCAGTCGGATGAAGGAGATAGTCTCCCTTGATAGGGAATAATTGTTCGAGCCAGAGATATATCATCGGGAAAGAGATGCTTGCCACGGTGCCAGTACCCAGGTCCTCTGGAATCGGACGAGCCTCGGCGTTCGTGAGTATGAGACCAAGGATTGCCAGTGGTATCGCCACTGCCAATCCTGCAAGCGGTCCTGCGACACCTATCTCCAGGAGGGCCTTCCTGTTCGGTATCGGATCCCGCAAGGATATGAACGCTCCAAAGGTCCCCAATGGTGGAATCGAAGGTATGAAGAAAGGCAGCGACGCGGCGACCTTCCTCTTGCGTGCCATGAAGAAATGGCCGAGTTCATGAACTCCCAAGATGGCCATCAATGGCAATGTGAACACGAGCGTTCCCACGAGTATGTTCTCCACGGAGAACGTCTCGTCTCCCGGCACGTCCGCATAGGATGCCCAGCCGAGTACTCCTGCGAGCATCATCGCAAGGAACGTAATGACCAGCATCGCAAGGTTCACGTAGATGCTCTTGTACTTTGCAGGAGGCTTTCTCCCCACCATGATTATGTGCTCGCCCTTATCGTAGGTGACCATCGGAATGAATCCGTGAGGTGCCATTTCCTCTCGTAGGGTCTCAAACTCCACTTCCAGTATGGATTCATCAATCTTGCAGAAGAACTGCACGACGTCATAGCTGATGCGTACATCGTAGACAGGGAAGTGTCTGGCCACCAGACCCTTCACAAATTCTATCTCTTTTGAAGCATCTGGTGGGGCGGATTGTACCATGGTATTCTGCCCAACATGGCATCACTACATAAGACTTTGTACGTAATCCCCCAAGCCAGCATTTACGAAAAGTCTTATATCCGGGCATTATCTGACATCATTGATGGCGAATCGGATTGAGCGGAAGCCCATTGAAGGTCTATTCCGTCTGCTCCGGCCCGCGAATTGCCTCATGGGTGCGGCCGGGACATTGCTCGCATCGATCATATGCGTGGGCCCCGAGGAATTCCTTGACTATGGTTCCGAGGTGCTCTTCTCGCTGTTCGTAGTCATCTTCTTCACGGGTGCGGGCAACTCGTTGAACGACTATTTCGATCGGGAGATAGACAAGACGGCGCACCCTGAACGTCCGATCCCCCAAGGACTGGTATCGCCAAGATCTGCGTTGATACTCTCTGTGGTATCCTTCTTGATAGCGATCATCCTCAGCTCCTTCATCAATCTGTGGTCCCTCGGGATAGTCCTCACATCGATATTATTCATGATTTCATACGAGGTGAGCCTGAAGCGCGAAGGGCTTGCAGGTAACCTCGCGATCAGTTGGCTGACGGGTGCCCTCTTCCTGTTCGGCGGCGCGGCGGTAGGCAGGATGGACGTTGCATGGATATTGGGTGCATTGGCGTTCCTGGCAACACTTGGCAGAGAGATCGTAAAAGATATTCAGGATGTCGAGGGAGACAAAGGGATTCGACTCACCCTGCCGATGAGAATAGGGACTAGGAATGCGGGATTTGTGGCTTCATTATCGTTCGTCGGTGCTGTGCTACTCAGTCCAGTTCCCTATATGCAGGAACTCCTATCGATATACTATGTGCCGATTGTGCTGGTTTCGGATGCAATCTTTATATATTGCGCGATGATTCATTTCGCCGACCCAAAAAGAGGGCAGAAGGTGGCCAAGTTGGCCATGCTAGTTGCATTGATAGCGTTTCTTTTTGGAGGGATAATCTGAGCGTCAAACAATATATCCTCGAGACATTGAAAGATCACAAGATGCATATGACGCTGATCGATCCTGATAAGCAGCTGCCCGAGGCATCTGCCAGAATCGCCAAGAGAGCCGTGGCATTCAAGACCGACGCGATAATGGTCGGAGGGTCGACTGGAATCACTCAGGAGAAGCTCGACAAAACGATCGAGTGCATCAAAGGCGTGACAGACCTTCCTGTGATCTACTTCCCTTCGGGGGCAAATGCCATCGCTCAGAGATGCGATGCGATATACTTCATGAGCATGCTGAATTCACTCAATGTGAAGAATGTCACTGGGGAGCAATCAAAGGGTGCACTGACTATCCGTAAGCTCGGGCTCGAGACAATCTCCATGGGATATGTCATCGTAGAACCTGGTATGAAAGTGGGTGAGGTCGGTGAGGCAGAAGTCGTGCCCCGCGACAATATCCCGATGGCGGTCGGATACGCGCTGACCGCCGAGATGTTCGGCATGGATCTCCTGTACCTGGAATCAGGGTCAGGAGCGCCTGAACCTGTCCCAAGCGACATGATTCGAGCTGTGAGGGAGAGTGTCAGGATCCCTTTGATAATCGGAGGCGGAATAACTTCTTCGGAACACGCAGCAACCGTCCTCCGGGCTGGCGGAGATATCGTTGTGACTGGCACGCTTGTTGAAAATGGCGGCCTTGAGTCCCAACTCGAGCATGTGGTCGATACAGTTCATTCTATCTGAGGCAAACCCTACTCGCACGTCACAATGTTATATACTGAATTCACTGATACTCTGACGGGTGAATTCATGGGGATATTCGATTACTTCAGGAAGACAGAGAAGGACATTATGTGCCCTGAATGCGAGAAGCATAAGAAGCATGTGAAACTAGTGGAGACAGATGGCAAGACGGTCGAGTGTCCTGAATGCCATTACACTCACATGATACGCAGATGAGTTGATGCTCCCACAAAGGAGCACAGACTCCTGTGCGCAGGGTATGATATATTATCAGACTCCATGTGGATGAGCCTGGTTGCTGGACGTAGGTCGCGCGATTACGAAGGTGATGTCATTCATTTACAGTTCTTATTCACCAAGGTGCGAAAACTTGATACTATGATTCTCTGATTGTGTTCTAGGGCGAAGGTACGGAAGAATGATGGCGAGGTCTGCAAAGCGCGTGTTGCGTTGGTTGGCGTTGACATGACTGATCAGAAGAGTGCTGAACAAGTGCTGGATGATACGACGAGCAGACTTGATGAGATTGACGCAATAATCGAATCCAGCCCTGTGACTGTGATCATCTGGTCCGATGAACCCGGATGGCCCGTGCGATTCATCTCAAAGAACGTATCTCGGTTCGGCTACACACAGGACGATCTGATGTCAGGCCGTCTGAAGTACTCTGATATGATCCATCCAGATGATGTCGATCGTTTGAATGCCGAGATAAGAGCGCTGACCGGTAAGAAGATTCGTGAGTGGCATCATGAATATAGGCTAGTGACTAGGACTGGCGAGATCCGTTGGGTTGATGAACGGACGATAGCGACGCGCGACCCTCAAGGCATAGTGGTTCGTCTCCACGGAGTCATTTTCGATATAACAGACAGAAAAGCGGCCGAAGTGCAATTATCCCAATCTGAGGAAAAGTACAGGATGCTTTTCGATAGTGCTAATGATGGCATATTCATACTCGGCCTGGACGGGCGATTCATCGATTTGAACATGGCCGCGATCGCATCGACTGGCTATTCGCGGTATGATCTGATGGCGAAGACCCTCAAAGAAATCGAGCGGGCAGACATTAGAGGTAGGTTCGAAGAACTACGGGATACGCTAGAGGCGATAGGTGAGGTATCGTTTGAGAGCGTCCTGATTCGGAATGATGGGACTGAATTGCCTATCGAAATCAATGCGAGATTGATTGAATATTCTGGAGAACCTGCAGTGCTGGCGATTGCCCGTGACATGACTGAACGAAAGATGGCTGAAGATGCCTTGAGAACAGTTATGATGAGCCTCGAAGAGCTAGAATCGATTGTCAACGCCAGTCCTGCAGTGGTGTTCAGATGGACTTTCGATGGTGAACGGAGGGTTCAGTTCGTGACAAACAACGTTCAGCAATTCGGCTATTCCCCGTCAGATCTGATCTCTAGCCGTCCCTCATATTCATCGATCATAATGCCCGAGGATCGAGAACGAATCCTCGGTGAACTAACCGAACATCATGATAACTCTGCCAAGGAATTCACTCTCGAATACAGGATACTTACGAAGGATGGGCGAGTCTGCTGGGTAGATGACAGGACGACCGTCCGTCGTGGGGATAAAGGTGGATCTGACCATCATCAGGGCATCGTGGTGGACATAACGGCTAGGAAGCAGGCGGAGGAAGCGCTGAGACTGGCGAACGAGAAGCTGAGCCTGATGGGCAGTATAACCCGTCACGATGTGATGAATCAGATAGGCATAATCATGGGTGCACTCACGCTCATGGAGGACGATAAGAGCGACAGCGATAGAGCCAATCATCTTCGTTTGGCGAGAGCCGCGAGCTCGACTGTCATCCAGCAGTTGGAGTTCGCTGGTACATATCAGAAGGCGGGGACGAAGGCTCCAGAATGGGTCCATCTACGACTCGATCTCGCGGGCGCGTTGAACTCGATCGATCTGGGTGATGTTATAGTCAAACACGACCTGGGCAACATCGAAATCTGGGCGGACCCCATGTTCGAAAAGGTGATGTTCAATCTCATCGATAATTCCCTGCGTCATGGGGGGAATTTGAAACGAATAGGCATTCGCGCCCTCATCAAGGGGAAGCGTCTTCTTATCATATATGAGGATGACGGAAGGGGCGTTCCTCCAGAGTCGAAGGAACTCATATTCGATAATGGATACGGACGCAATACTGGTCTTGGGATGTTCTTGTGCCGGGAGGTCCTCAGCATGACTGGCATCACGATACGCGAAGTAGGCGAATACGGCAAAGGCGCGAGATTCGAGATCGTCGTCCCGCCTGGCAAGTTCAGAGATCTAGGTGGGGCTAGGCAGTGAATGTCCTGCCGTACATGCCACCGCCCGATATGTGCGCGATCAATGCTCTGCCGTCGATGATGGCGTCAAAGGATATCCTCTCCGGGGACATCGGGTCGGCTCCTATCCGGAACGAACCGTCATCCCGCCAAGTCAACGGTTCTTCTTGTCCCATAGGATAAATCATGACAAGTCCTGAATCCCTCAGCACGATTCTGAAGTTGTTCAGCCAGGGGTTATGCGATCTATAGTGCCCCGAATATGCCTTCCACTCATCTGGGATAAGAATATTTGATGGGATCTCTTCTCCTTCCTTCTGATACATAGAGTGGTCATGAGTGACGCCAACGATCCTGCCATCTCTCTTCTTCAACCCAAAGGCGCACAATTCTTTGGTGGGTGCATTCACATAAATGGCGCCTCTATCGATCTCGATCGCCTGGTGCTCCTTTCCTTCGCAGCTCAGATAGACTCGTCCATCCCTCGATAAGAACTCTATAGTCTCGGTTCTTGAGACGTATCTGCCTACCCAATCCATCGGGTCGCTGATCAATGCAGGGTCCTTCGGTACGGGTGGGGTACCGCTTCCGTTCGATCCCACAATCCTGAGCACTGATTTTGCCACATCGTAGGGTTCACCAGGACCGTTTATCATCACGATCACACCAATCCCTTTCACAGAATCCATGAGCATCGATGTGTAGAAGCCTACCATCCCTCCCTGATGCCCTAAGCCTGGGTTGCCATCGATCTCCTCTATGTTCAGCCCGTATCCGTAGCTCCGTCCGTGAACTCCATCATTGGTGTCGACGTACGGTGATACCATCTTCTCGAAGACTTCCTCTGCAAGGATCCTGCCCTCTGGATGCCTACCTTGGTTGAGTAACATGCGCATGTACGCGCACATGTCCGCTCCTGTCGATGATATGGATCCATCCGCAGTGTTGCTCTCGAACCAAGTGGATGGTGACAATGCAGCGCCTGCGATGAAAGGGCGGTCATCGTACAGCGGAGAGTACCCGACCGCTGAGCGTTCCTTGATGTTGTTCCTGATGACGGGTTCGGTCGAGTCCATACCCAGCGGCTTCAGTATGCGGTCGCGCATGATGTTTTCATAGCTTTCACCTGTGATCGTCTCCAAGAGAATCCCAAGAGTCTTGTATGCGGAATTTGAGTAGTGGAAATGTGATCCCTTCGGAGAAGTAGCATCCGTCGATCTGAGCGACCATACCTCTGACTCTGCAGTCGGAAGGGCATCCGATCCTATTATCAACCCCGAGGTATGGGTCATCATGTGATGTATGGTTATGTCCTCATGTCCCGACTTTGTCTCGAACCATGGAAGATATGACACGATTTTCTTGTTGAGATCAATCACTCCCTTCTCGGCCAGTTGGAGCAAGGCTATGCATGTGAATGATTTGCTGACAGATCCTATCTGGAACAGTGTGTGGGGTGAAACCGGTCGATGGCTCGAAATATCAGCTTCTCCTATGCAATAGGATGCAATCATCCTATCGCTGTCCGTTATAGCCAGCGAGAGTCCAGGAGTGCCATTGAGTTTCATCCACTTGTTCAGGTATTCCTCGATCATCAACGATAACTTCTCAGGTATCTCCATCATCGCTACCCCTTTGTACTTGTGAGTTGTCGAGTACATGGGCTGATGATACTTGGTTATTGGGTTATCTCACCTTTTTATCGATCCGGATAAGGTTAAAGTCCCTTGAGAACAGTCGTCCCGATAACCTCACAGGAGTTGTCGTTCGTGGTTGCTCCGAAGACTATCGATGGAAGAAGCGTGCTGGATCTTTCCAGGAAGCTCATACAGATTCCGAGTGTATATGGCAAGGAGACAGCTATCGCGGAATTCATCCATTCGTGGATGGATGAGAATGGTTTCAGCCCCAGGGAGATCGATGTTCCTGAGCATGGCCCAGATATCGTCGCATCTTTCGGTTCAAAATCGAATCCGAAGATAGTACTCACGGGCCACATGGATACCGTAGAGGTCATGAATGGATGGCAGCACGACCCGTTCGGAGCAGTGGTCGAAGACGGGCTTCTGTACGGTCTCGGCTCTCTGGACATGAAATGTGGTCTGGCCGCCATGATGCTCGCGTTCCGACGCCTCGCGGAATCCGATCTGGCGGATCATGCACATGTGTGTTTCCAGGCGGTATCCGGCGAGGAACGGCTCGGAGATGGGACCAGGAAATTGATAGAATCTGGAGAACTCGACGGTGCATCCGCCGTAATCGTCGGCGAGGGTTTCGGCGGACTGAAGGTCGCCACGATCGGCAGAAGGGGTGGATCATATTACGATATCGATGTCCAGGGAGTATCTTCGCACGGAGCAATACCGCACAGGGGCGTGAATGCCATCGAAGACGCTTCGAGGGTGATAACCGCGATATCTGACATGCCAATGAGCAAGACTGGCGGTGTCCTCTCAGATGAGTTGCGGCCATTATCGGAGTCTCAGACTGTACTTAGGATATCCGGTGGTTCGTGGAGCCTGAGCGTTCCTGAGAAGTGCTCCATAAGGGTTGTCAGATGCACCATTCCGGGAGGCAAGGTAGACATCAGCGACGAGTTCGTTTCTGTTATCGACAGCCTCGGTTTGAAAAGCAAGGTCAGCCTGCGGTTGAACACCGACCCCAAGGAGCTGTACTATCCCTACATGACCCCGCCAAATTCACCTTTGGTACAGGCGGCCTCGAGAGTGCTGAAACGGATAGTCGGCACGGAGCCGACACTCGTATGTGGCGTATCCGAAGCAGATGACAACCTCATTGCCCATGCTCTCAAGATACCTACCATCTGCATGGGCCCAGGCGAAACCGGGAACCTCGCTCGCTATCATCAGCCAGAAGAGGCTATAAGCGTGGCCCAGTTGGGACCGGCTGCCAACGCCTATTACGAACTGGTCCGAGAGCTCATCAGCGGCTCATGACCACTAGATGAATGAAAATGTGCGGGAGAGGGGATTCGAACCCCCGTACTCCTTCGAGACAGGATTTCTTATCCTCTCCTAGAGGACCTTAAGTCCTGCGCCGTTGTCCAGGCTTAGCTACTCCCGCAGCGCCCCTATCTTCCAGGGGCTCCTTAACCCTTTTTGAGGTCAGAACTGCTTGAGCAGGTCGGTCAGAGAAGCTCCTTCCCTGATCTTCAAATCGTAGCTGACTCTGACTATGGGCTTGTTCGCCTTCAGCACCCTGTTCAGGTTGATGGGTGTCCCAGAGACGACAATGTCGCAGTCCGCCCGGTTGATGGTCTCCTGGAGGTCATTGATCTGCTCGTTTCCGTACCCCATCGCAGGAAGTACCTTCTCAAGATGTTTGTACTTTTCGAAGGTCTGCTTGATGGAGTTGACCGCGAAGGGTCTCGGGTCTATGATCTCCTTTGCACCGGATTTCTGAGCCGCTATCAGGCCTGCACCGTAAGCCATTTCGCCATGGGTGACAGTTGGTCCATCTTCTATTACGAGCACCCTCTTGCCCATTATCGCCTCAGGCTTCTCCGCCGTGACAGGTGAATCTGCCAGCACGACCTTCGCATTAGGGTTGAGTTCCCTGGCCACCTCTTTCACGAGCTCGACGTTCTTCGGATCCGCCGTGTCGACCTTGTTCACGATGATGACATCTGCCATCCTCATGTTCGTCTCACCGGGATGGTAAAGCTTGCCGTGGCCCGCCCTGTGCGGGTCTGCGACCACTATATGAAGGTCCGCTGAATAGAACGGAGTGTCGTTGTTACCGCCGTCCCAGAGTATCACATCGGCTTCTTGCTCTGCCTGTCTGAGGATCTTCTCATAGTCGACGCCTGCGTAGACTATGATCCCCTTGTCGATATGGGGTTCGTATTCCTCTCGCTCCTCGATCGTGCACTGGTGCTTGTCGAGATCCTCGTATGTAGCGAATCTCTGGACTGCCTGTTTTTCGAGGTCGCCATAGGGCATCGGGTGCCTGATCGCGACGACCTTCTTCCCTTTCGAGATGAGGTACGACGCCACGGCCCTGGTGGTCTGACTCTTGCCAGCCCCTGTCCTGACGGCGCAGATCGCGATGACTGGCACCTTGGCCTTGAGCTCCGTCTGATTGGCGCCCATGAGCCTGAAGTCCGCTCCAGCAGCGTTCGTTATCGATGCCTTGTGCATGACGTCTATGTGCGCGATGTCCGAGTACGCAAACACGACCTGTTCCACACCGAGCTTCTTGATCAGTTCGGGTAGGTCCTTTTCGGGATGGATATCTATCCCGTTCGGGTACAGTTTGCCCGCAAGACTGGCCGGATACTTGCGTCCATCGATGTTCGGTATCTGCGTGGCTGTGAACGCCACAACCTCATAGTTGGCATTGTCCCGGAAGTAGACGTTGAAATTGTGGAAGTCTCTTCCTGCCGCTCCCATAATGATTACTTTCGCTCGCATGCTCTCACTGGTTTCCCGGTTAAACGGTGCAACGATATATTATTTACGCGGCGACGAAAAGTGTCAGTAAGGGATGGAAAGCTTTTCGTAAACGGATATCCATGCCCTCCCGATGGCCTACAGGAAACCTTCTGATACGGAGATTGTCGAAGCGGTCAAGGATGCTCTCCGTAGGCACGGGGTCATCCATTCTCAGAAGAAATTTGGGGAACTCGTCCTGGCAGAGCTGCGGAGGCACGATTCTGACTATTCCGTGAGCGAGGTCCGTATCCGCAGGCTCGCCCTCGCGAACGATCTCGTTTCCATTGATATCCGGGCCCGGGAGTCGCACGAGAAGACCTCAGCGAGCGCCTGTCCGGTGTGTGGGGGCCGCACCGAGCGCATAAAGAACCTGACGGTGTACGGTGGCACGGTCACTCGGGGATACAAGTGTAAGGCTTGTGGATATTGGACAGGGTTGAAGCGCAGGATACCTACTCTGTACATTTTCTCCCCCAAAGGTTGAGATTCGCTCAACACCTTTATTTCCGTGCTTCGCTTACCGCCCACGTGAGGCGAGAACGATGACTTTGGTAGACTTCGGGCATATGGAGTCCGGGAAGATCAAGATCAGTCAGAAGATCGGTGCCCCATTGGGCCTTGTGGACGGGAGCGAGGTCTTCAGCTCCATGTTCAATTATGAGGCGAACGGAAAGGGAACCTTCGAGATCGTGCTGTCACCTTTCGGGCCGGAGAACTACCGCGAGATCGCCTATGTCACATTCCATATCCGGGATGAGCCGGGTGCGCTGGCTCAGGCCGCTCAGTTCTTGAAAGTCAGGAACATCGATATATTGAATTCAGAGACGGTCAGCTCCATACCGAACGTGGTCATGGTGTGGGAGATGCTGGTCGATCTATCGTTCTTCGGCGACTCGCTGTCGCTGAAATCCGAGTTCGACGATGCTAAGCGGGCGAGGGACCAGGCCATGAGCATGGTGGACTGCATGCTCGTCGAGAATTCGGACCTGGCCACGCGGTATACCAGGGGCGCGGCCACGGACAACGAGAAGGTGAAGACCAAGGCTCTCAGAAAGACCGAGAAGAAGGCGAGTACCATCAACGATGGGACATTCGAGATGCCTCTGGCATACATCAACTTCCTCGGAAAGGACTCCGGTCCGGTTATGTTCATTGCTGAACCCGATTCATGGATACTGTCCGTCGTGTTCCTGAACGATGATGTATCTCTTGTGCGGATGAAGTTCGATATCCCTGATAGACCCGGCGCAGTGTTCGAGATCATGAAGACGTTGGGCAGTCTCTCGATAAACGTTATCACGGGCAATACCAATGTGCTGGTATACTACGAGAAGATGAAGTGCGAAGTGGTCGCAGACATACGTGCGTCAGGGAAGGACTCGAAGACGATCGAGGAGACGCTGAAGAAATCGATAGAGTCGTTGGGTCCTGCCTTCGCGTTGGTAGGGTTCGCCCCGATCAAGGTCTGATTGCGGACTGGCCGGAGGCCTTCTGGCATAGATACCGCTGCTTGGCAGGCTCGCTTATCGTGACCGCATCACCCGTCGAGAAGCAGACATCGGTCCAACAGATGACCTTCGGCCCCCGGCCTGCCACTTGGACCAAGGCTATGTTCATGGGTCCGTGCTCTCCTTCGGGAGGGAAACCGACTTTGACACAAGATATGACCGTGCCTTCATCCGCCCATTTTGCGGACTTCATGTTCTTCCCGCACTTGGGGCATTTGATGTTCGCGGTATTCACGGCGAAACCGCATCTGCACTTCGAGCCCTTCAAATCGGTCATCTCCGCTATCGTAACGCTTCTAGACTCACCTGACTGCTCACCTTCGTCATTATATTTGTTGTGGAATGGACATCCTCTGTGAAATCTTGTCGTCGACGAAAGACTATTAAACGCCAGGAGTATATTCGCTCCTCGCGTAACGCGATTGGTATGCTGTGGAACGATCCCCCCAGATCTTGATACTGCCAAAGGCACCCGCAGCGATGTCAACCAATGGAGGCTAGCTCTTGGATCCTATCGAAGCATCGCGGCTCATAATGGACACCTACGCCGCAAAGATATTAGTTGCTTGCTCACGCAAGCCTAAGCACGCCCTTGAGCTAAGTGCCAAGCTGAACATCCCTATCGCAGCCTGCTACCGGAGAATACATGCTCTTGAGAAGGCCGGCCTTCTCAAGGCCGTCGAGCGGGCTCTGACGCAGCAGGGGAAACGCATTGTCCTTTACTTTTCACAATTGAAAAACGCCTACATCTTCTTCGAAGGAGGCAAGCTCAGGGTCCGGTTCCAGATGATCACTGGGCAGACGCAGGACTTTGGAGGAGAATGGAAAGAGATCAAGCTGATCGAAGCGGAAGAAGAAGAGGATGCGCTACCTGGAGGCCTGTTCAGGCCAAAGGAGCGCTGATCCGTTTAGGAACATGACGCTCAGAGAGGAGTTGAGTCAAAATGGCTGAAGACACAATAGCTGGGACGGCAACATTCCCAAGGGAGATGATCAAGTTCCTGTCGAACCCCGGCGGGCACTCGTTGATAGTCAGGGGTATGGCCGGCACGGGGAAGACCACGCTCGCGCTGCAGCTGATCGAAGAGCTAGCTCAGGTGCAGCAGAGCTATTACATGTCGACAAGGGTGTCGGACCAATCGCTCTTCAACCAGTTCCCTTGGTTGCTCGAGAAAGTCAAGGAAGGAGAGATTCTCAAGGCTCGGAAGAAGTACAAGAAGAAGGCGGATTCCGAGATGGCTGTAGAGAAGATCCTCCTGGGGCTGGCAGCGATAAAGGGCGAGCTGAAGGCAGACAAGATCAAGACCCCAAGAAAAGAACTCAAGCGTCTCGAGGGCAACATTGAGGTTGGCGGAGACGAAGAACCGGTTGCGGAAGCGAGCGGCGAATCGGAGCTCACAGTGACCGTCGGAGCGATGATGCCCGAGATCGAGATGGCCTACGATGTCATCGACAAGGCTCTTCCTGAGAGGACTCTCATAATCATCGATAGCATCGATGCGCTCGCGGAGAAATACGGACTTCAACCGTCGCGATTGATCAATGCGCTTCAGAAGGACCTCGTGGAGGGGTGTGGCACCAACATAGTATACGTGCTAGAGACCCCAGATCCTCTTCTGGATTATCTTGGAGACGGTGTAGTGTACCTGTCCCTTAGCAACTCGACTGGTCGCAGGATACGGGAGCTGGATCTGCTCAAGCTCAGAGGTTGCGAGATAAGGCAGCCCAAGTACGTGTACACACTCCTTGGCGGTCGCGTCCGGACATTCGAGTACTCGAGATATTCAAAGCCTGAGAAGCCCCTGACCATCGATCCCATCCCTGACCCGACAAAGAGGTTCGTATCTACAGGCAACGGTGCCCTGGATGAACTGCTCGAAGGCGGCCTCAGGAAGGGAACGATCGCGTTGATAGAGTTGGGGTCAGGTGTGCCCGTGGTGTCTTCATCGTCCATCGAGAACGCCATCATCTGCAATGCTGCGTCGCTTGGCAGAGGTGTGGCCTGGCTCCCGACGAAGAAGACTGGGGCGGAAGCTGCCAGGGAGGACCTGCTCGGATTCCTAAAGGCGAGCGATTTCGATGAGCATGTCCGGATACTGGAGCCTCATGCCGCATCTGAGTCTCCGAAGCCATATGCGATGACGCTCGAGGGTGAGGATGTCAAAGTGGACATCAAGTGGCAGGACATTCAGTACGCTCTGAAGGGTACCGAACAGCCATACATGGCTATGATCGGGTTCGACTCGCTGGAATCGATGTATGGTCCCGAGGTCCTGGACGGCCTGATGGATTTCCTGACTTCACTCATGAACAACGATGGTGTGTTCATCGCAACGGTGACTCCGTCCGTGAAGTCCACGAGCAGGTTGACTGATCTGGCACACACGCACATCAGGATCGATAAGACTTCAGGCATTACAATGGTCCGCGGAGAAGAACCCTATTCCGCTCCATATGCGATGACGGACCCGGAGAAGGGCGACTTCAGACCGAAGCTCGTACCCATACTCTAGTGGAATCTGGCGCACGATTCCATAGCGCCTCGCCATGAGGTATGCATGTTCCCGGGGAATCAAGTCGTGGCCGTCTCAGCTGACCCTTCAGCTGGGTGCCGTTCGGGATCGAGTTCGACGATGAGCTCGGTGGAGGGACATTCCTGAGTTGGAACTGGAACTCCGATCGTTGATTCAATCTGCACTCAAGAAATATGGATCAAGGGGTTTCATCAAGTTTGTTCTGGGGCTTCAGTGCTTGAAGAGTCTGAGCCCGCTGAACACCATCGCCATCCCGTATTCGTCCGCCGCCGCGATCGCCTCATCGTCCCTGACGGATCCGCCTGGTTGGATGATGACTGATGCGCCCACCTTTGCTGCGGCATCGATACCATCTCTGAACGGGAAGAACGCATCGGATATCAGGACCGACCCTTTCGCCTCCGGACCAGCCTTCATCCCCGCGATCGTCGCGGAATCCACCCGGCTCATCTGTCCTGCTCCGACACCGACGGTCCTCTCACCCTTGACTAGAAGGATCGTGTTGGACTTGATGTGTCTGCAGACCTTGGCGCCGAATATCATCGCATCCATCTCTTCTTGTGTAGGCGAACGCTTTGTGACCACCTTGAGCTTGCTCCTGTCTATCTCGGTATAGGCATCCGTCTGAACGAGCAATCCACCCTTGACCTTCGCCATGAACTTGCGTCCTTCCTCTCTCTTGATCGGCATGTTGGTCCTGAGTAGTCTGATGCTCTTCTTCTCTTCCAGAAGCTTCTCCGCATCTGGGTCGTATCCAGGCGCGATGACTGCTTCCACGAAGTGACTCGATATCTCTTTTGCCGTCTCGAGATCAACCTGTCGGTTCAGACCGACCACGCAGCCAAATGCACTGAGGGAGTCGGCGTTGTAGGCTATCCTGAATGCTTCAGCGATCGTATCCGCGCTCGCCACGCCCGAAGGGTTGGTGTGCTTTATGACCGCCGCTGTCGGCTTCTCGAAATCTGAAACGATAGCAAGTGCCGCATCAAGGTCCAGGACGTTGCAGTACGAGATCTCCTTCCCGTGCATCTTCTCGGCCGCTGCGACGCTCAGAGGGGTCTGGTCAAACAGGTCCTTGTAGAATGCCGCTTTCTGGTGCGGGTTCTCTCCGTACCTCAGGTCGCTGAGCTTCTCGAACGACAATGTCAGGTTCTTCGGGAGTATCTCGTTGCTGAACTTCTTGCCGAGGTATGATGCGATCGCTGAATCATATCTTGCAGTGGCCCTGAACGCCTCGAGTGCGCACGATTTCCTGGTCTCGTCCGATACCTTGCCATCGTTCTCCTTCATCTCCGCAAGTATCTTCTCATACTGTGCCGGATTCACGACGACCGTGACTGAGGAGTTGTTCTTGGCCGCCGATCTTATCATCGAGGGCCCGCCGATATCTATGTTCTCAATCGCGTCTTCGATCTTCACGTCGGATTTCGCGACGGTGGCCTCGAACGGATACAGATTCACGACGACCATGTCGATCGGCTCTATTCCGTGCTTCTTTATGGCCTCCATGTGCTCATGCTTCTCTCTCATGGCCAACAGACCACCGTGGATCGCCGGATGAAGTGTCTTGACCCTTCCATCCAGCATCTCCGGGAATTTGGTCACATCGGACACGCCGACCACTGGAATTCCGTTCTTCTCCAGAGTCGAAGCCGTTCCACCGGTCGACAGGATAGCAACGCCCATCTCAGATAGGCCCCTTGCGAATTCCACCAATCCTGTCTTGTCAGATACGCTTATCAGTGCTCTCCTTACCTTGCTCATCTATCATACGCTCCGTTATCTGGCTCGTGCATCCCTCCCCGTGCAAGGCAAAAGGTATGCCTGGATGGTATCTGCTATTCCGATATAACGGTTTTCGTTCGCTTATGAGCAAAAATGAGCCCTCGACTTCAGTCGTCCTCATGCTGCATCTCGTAGAGGTTGAGTTCAGGACTCTCTCCATCGATCTCCTCTTTCCCAGGGAACAAGGTGGGGATGGTGAGCGCGACCGTGACCGCGATTATTGCCCCCCCAGTCACTAGCGATAATTGGTATCCTACCCATTCAGACAGGCCGACCGCCAATAGAGGCGCGATCGCAAATCCGAGCGATCCGAATGCGTTGAATCCTCCCATGAACGTCGCATGCTCTCCTCTTGGGACGATGTCCGCAAGGAGTCCGAGGCTGGCTGGCAGGAGCATGGCAGCGAGCGCTCCTGAGACGACCATGAGCGCGAAGAGGGCATCGATGGTGACGAAGCAAAGGGTTCCCAATAGGGCCGCATATGCGAAGCCACCGATTACCAGCATCCATTCCCTGCCGTACCGGTCCGAGAGCTTCCCGAAATGATACTGGAGCAATGCGAAGGGTAGGAGGAAAGCCGCAAGGTACATGCCTCTTACTCCTGGCGACGAATCGAACTCATATGCTAGATACAATGGGAGGAGGACCACGAGGTATCCTGCGCTGAATCTCTCAGCAAAGCTGAACAGATATGGCGCCCTCGCCTCTCTGTCCCTATAGAGTTGCCTGATGCTCTGAGCTAGTGATTCGGCCTTGCTCCTTATCGGGATATCTTTCACGAACATGATGGAGAGGACCGTTGCCAGGACGAAGACTGCTGATGCTGCATAAAGTGGAAGGAGGACTCCATGGTCGGCCACGAGTCCACCGATAGGCGCACCCAGCCCCATCCCGAGAGCCAGCGCCGCACCGATTATGCCCATATATGCGCCACGACTATCCGAATGCGACATGTCCATCGCCAGCGTCATCAGCAATGACCATGCCATGACCGTCATGGCCCCCTGCATGAACCTCATAACGAAGAGTGTGGTAAGGTCGGGTGCGAGCGTCATCATGTAGTACAACATCGCGGATCCGAGGAATCCTATCACGATGAATATCCTGCGCTCCCCTCTCTTGTCTGATAGAGCACCCCACACTACCCCGAATATGATATACGCGATCATCTCGATGGTTATGAAAAGCGACGCCATAGTGGTCGTCGTATCGAATCGGTCAACTACGATCTCCTTTATCGATGGGACCACGAAAGTCAGGTTGAACATCGCTAGGAACGTCAGGGACGCGATTCTGAGGATCGGTTTCTTGAAGAGCTGCATATCCGAAGGGTGGATGACGAGCTAGCACATGAATCATTTGGGTGTGATGCAGTTCGGCGTTCATCTACAGCGGTGCATCGGGTGATGTCTCGTTCTCACCCCTTCATGCTCTCCTTCACTGCATCCCTCATCAGGAATATCGGCAGGTACGCATAGTCTGCGACAAGATCATGGAACATCTTCTCGTCGAAAGCACCTCCCAGTTCCTTCTCCATCTCCTTCCTGAACTCGATTATCAGATGTCTGCCGATGAGATATGATAGTGCCTGTCCTGGACTCCTGGTGTATCTGATCACTTCATCTCTCGCGGCGTTCCTTGGGATGCCTATCTCGTTCACTGCGAGGTCGACCATTTCATCGACAGTAGCCTCACCTACTGCAAGTCTGATGTCCGCGACTATCCTGTATGCCCGCCAAAGGGCTCCGTTGACCATTTCCAGGACGGCTTCGTCATCGGTCCCGTATCCGTGATCATACATCATCTTCTCGCAGTAGTGAGCCCATCCCTCCACCGTTTCCGCAGCGACGTAAAGGTTGTCTGACATCTGATGCAGCTGCAGCATCCAGTGCTTGCCATTGGATCTGACACCCTGGTGGAAGTGTCCCGGGTATGCCTCGTGCACCGCGGTGTTTATTATGGACCCGTGGTTGAGGTGGCTGCCAAGGTCCTTGGGATCCTTGGGCCTAGTTACTACATACGCCCCTTCCTGGATCTTGTCGAACTTGGACGGCATGAACAGCGCCGCATAGGGCAACACGGGGGCGAGGAATGCCGGAGTCTCGATTATCTTGAGAACACTGGTCTCATCTATGGTAGCTATCCCGTTCGCTATGATGAACCGTTTGGCTTTGAGCATCTCCTCCTCTGTTGCTTTCAGTCCTTCTTCGAAAGTCTTTGGCGCGTGTGATTCCACCACTTTCTTCGCGCCATCGACTCCTCCGCCTGGTGAGATCTTTTCGGATATGACCTCTCGCTCGGCCTTGAGATCCTTCAGGTACTTCTCTCCGAGAGCCAGGATCGCATCTGAATCCATGCCCAAACCTCTCATCTCGATCAGCTTCTCGAACTTCGTTCTGCCCATCGCGAAATCCGCATCAGCTGTCTTCAGGAGTCCCTCGAGCCACGCTTTCTGCACCGTGATGGCTGTTTTGGTCACATTCACGCCTTCGGAGAGAGCCTTGGCTGTCTCCGGCGTGATATGATCCTTCCAGGACTGCTCGACGAATGTCAGGAAATCTGGGAACTGGTCACATGATTCGATGGCTCCTTCAGTCCACAGTTTCACGGTCCTTTGTCCGTTGAACCTTGCCCTGAACTCCTCGAAGTGCCTCGGCACCTGGTGCAGCCGACTAGCCATGGCCCGAGCCCTGAATTCGATGGACGCATAATCCCTCGAGAACATCATGAACACGAGCCCCCCAAGTCCTTCGATCACGTCTGGATACATCCTCCAGAGAGGATACTCATGCCTGCCGAAGGTGGCGAAATCGATGGAGATGTCGAGCACCTTCAACATGAGTCTTCTGTCCAGTGTGAAATCTGTAGAATCGAGTGCACGCGCCTTGATCCGCCATTCCTTGAGAATGTCCAGAGTGTCGTCGATGCGCTTCACTCCGCCATGAGGCAGATACATGTCATATGGGTCGTGTAGCCCCAATGCCGTGCCGACATCTGGATTCACCGCGAGTATTCTCTTGAACATCTCTTCGTTCAGCTGATCAAAGGCATGTGCTCCCACATGATCACCTGGCAGGGAGATGGCATCATGCTGCATGAGTCTTTCGAAGCCACAATCGGGGTATCGCATTCCGTCAGTGGGGTACCATCGCTGACCTGACGACTTTCCTGGCCAGATGGAACGGGAGATTGCCGTTCTCTGCCATGAGGTCGTGGAAGAGCTTCTCGTCGAATCGCTCCCCGAGCTCGTGCTCCAGCTCTTTCCTGAGCCCCAGGACCATCTTCCTTCCCATCATGTATGATAGACCGTAGCCTGGCGTGTGCGAGAATCCTTTGACATCCGCCTCTGCGGAATTCCTCGTAGTGTCCGTCTCACGGACGAACATCTCCACCATCTCGTGAATCGACGCGTCCCCATGAGCGAGTTCCACATCGTATATCGCCCTGCAGGCTCTCCAGAGGCCGAACCCTATCATCGCGAGAGCGTCCTTGTCCGTTCCGCAGAACTTATGGTCGTACATCATCTTCTCGCAATAATGTGCCCACCCCTCCATCATCTCATAGGCAGGGATCATTGTGTCCGAGGCGATCAGCATGTGCGGCAGCTGATGCATCCATGGCTTGTTGTTCGACACAACCCCTTGATGGAAATGGCCCGGATATGCTTCGTGTACCACTGTATTGATGATGGCCGCACGGTTCCAAAGGTTATTGAGATCGGCTTTGTCCAGCGGGTCCGTGATCAGATAAGTCCCGTGTTGGATCTTGTCAAAGACGGCTGGCATCATCAACGCTGCGGTCGGGATCGCCGAACTGAGGAATTCAGGGGTCTTGACGAAATTGAGGATCCCCTCATGGTCGAGGGTGATAAGGTCGTGCTCGATTAGGAACTGTTTAGCGTTCTCCGTCTCGCTGCTGGTGACTGCTAGCACATCTTCGATGGTGTCGGGTGTGTCCGATTCGACTATTTGCCTGGCCTTCTCTGGAGTCCCGTCCAGGGATATCCTGCTAGAGATGATGGCGCGTTCCTCTTTGAGTTCATGTATCGTCATCTCGCCTATGGCAATGATCTCGTTGGGGAGATAATCGATCCCACGGATCTTTAGCAGTTTTGCGAACTTCTCCCTGCCCATCGCGAACTGCTCAACGGATACATCGAGCATTCCTTTCAGCCAGTCCTTGTGATCTGCGATATCCTCGTTCGCATACGCGATGTTCTTATCCATCTGGGCGAGAAGGGATGATGATATGCTATCCTTAGAGAAGCTCCGCAGATGAGCAAGGTAGTCTGGTACGCCTTCGCATGTCTCGATCGCGATCTCGGTCCATGCCCTTACAGGCTTCGAATCTGAGAACCGCTGTCTGAATTCACCGAGATAGCGTGGCAACTCGCCTATCCTCGACACGATGCCCTCAACCCTATCCGGAAGGGGTGCGTACTCCCTTACCGCCATCATGAAAAGGAGCCAGCCTGGGTGCTCGAGCCCATTCGGATACATCTTCCACATCGGATAATCGTCTATCGCGAACCTCTGGAGCTCGAGGGACATCTCCAGCAACTCGAGTGAAATGCCCTGATCCGGCGTGAGTTCCGCCGAGTCCGCGATCCTGCTCGCTTCCTTGTGCCATGATTCTAGAAGCTTGAGCGTATCGTCCAGACGCTTGAAACCACCATGAGGTAGGTGTAGGTCGTATGGTTTGTGCTTTCCGAATTGCGTGGCTGCATCCGGGCTGATCTCGAATAGCTTCACGAGCATCTGCTCGTTCAATCGGTCGAATTCAGTTTGCGACATCGTATCATACCTCACAGGCATCGGCCGCGGAATCGGGTCAGAAAGTCGGTCTCGGAAGGAGTCCTGCCTCTTCGACTATCCTGGGCACGATATCTTCCCACATGACTGCCATAATGTGGATGCCATGGACCCCTTTCATCTTCTTGAGTGTCTCGATCTGTTCCACGCATAGCCTGATGCCCTCTTCCTTGGAGTCCTTGGCATTCTTCATCCTGTCGATGATATGGTTGGGGACGATCATTCCAGGGACCTTGTTCTTCATGTATCTCGCAGCGCCGGCGGTCTTCATAGGTATGACCCCGGCTAGTATGTGGATTTTCTTATCTAGACCTCGGCTACGGACTTCATCCATCCACTTCTCGAACAAGTCCATATCGAATATGGCCTGCGTTTGACAGAAGTCGGCGCCGGCCGCTACCTTCTTCGCCAACCGCGAAGCCCTGAACTCGTATGGAGTCGCGAAAGGGTTCTCTGCGCAGCCCAGATACACCTTGGGAGGGTCCTTTATCTCTCCTCCACCGACCTGCTTGCCTTCCCTTCTAAGCCTGTCAAATACCTGTAGTTCAGAGATCGAATCGAAGTCGAACACGCTCTTCGCGCCTTTCTCGTTGCCGAAGATCTGATGGTCCCCGGTCAAGCAGAGCACGTTCCTCACTCCGAGGGCACTCGCGCCCAACAGATCACTCTGGAGAGCGATCCTGTTCCTGTCCCTGCAGGTCATCTGGATGACCGGTTCCACACCTTCTCTCATGACTATGGCCGCACTGGCGATGCTGGATAACCTCACCACCGCGGTCTGGTTGTCCGTAAGGTTGAACGCGTCCGCATAGCCCTTCAACATCTTTGCATGGTGGACGAGCGGTTCCGGATTCGCGGACTGTGGCGGACCGATCTCGGCGGTGACGACGAACTTGCCCGATTCGAAGACCCTCTCCAGGTTGCTGCCAGCCTTCATCTGACCGCCCCCTTTCCTTTCTTCTGGTGCTGAGTCAGCTTCGCGTCCTCTCTGACGTATGTGCGTCTTCCACCTGAATGGCTGGTCGACCAATCCTTAGGTGCTGATACCTGCTCGATCAGCTCAAGTCTGTTCTGCAGCTTGAGTCTCTCGTGGATCGCATACCACGCGCAATCGATCTCCAGGTTCACTTCACAATGACCGTCCGATGATCCACCGCATGGACCGTTCAACATGCTCTTGGCGCATCTCGCTATGGGGCATATGCCTCCGGTCGTGTGTATGATGCAATTGCCGCAACCAACGCACTTCTCGGACCACACGCCCTGCTCCTCTGGCACGCCGAATATCCCCGTATTGAGCGCAGGGAACGCGAGCTTGTGCGGATAGTTGTCACCTATCGTCTGGGCACCCAGCGAGCAGGCCATGGATAATACGAGATCGGAATCGAGTATCTTGTCCTCGACCTCCTGGATCCATTCCTTCTCGCACTGTCTCTCTACAACGAGTGCTTCGAACTGTTGCTTCCTGCCCTCCTTCTTGTTCTTGACTTTGAGCGCGGAGACGAGCATCTTGACTTCCTTCTCTCCACCTGCCAGACAGATCGCCACACAGCTCCTGCACCCGATCACCGTGATCTTCTTGTACGGAGCGATCATGTCTGCGATCTCTCCGAGGGGTTTTCTCTTCGCGACTATCATTGCTCATCACCCTCCTTGCCGAGCGGACCGAGTCGATTGACGACATCACACATCTTCGAGACTATCTCCGGGAATCTCCAAGTCATGGTCGAGGATGTATTGAACATCTCAACCCTTTCTTTCTCGATGCCTGCCTCCTCGAGCATCGATCTGACATGTTCCACTCGCTTCCTGCCTTCTATGGAGCCAGTATCATAGTAACAGTTCTTCTCGAGACACCCGAGCACGAAGACGGCATCTGCGCCATCCTCGAGCGCCTTCAGTATGTGCAGTCCATCCACCCTTCCGGTGCATGGTACATCGATGATCCTCACACTCGCATCATATGTGATGCCCGATTTCGCGGCTGCAACGGGTGAATCCAGACCATGCCGCTCACAGCAGAAGCCGACTATCTTGGGTCTGCGCGGTGTCATCAGAAATCACCTCTCAGCATCGTCTTGGTCTCCTGCATTATGATGTCGTCGGTGCAGTTGCGCAACTCGATCGCTTTGCTCGGGCATATGCCGACGCACATCCCGCACCCTTGGCATGCCTGGGTGCGTATCTCCGCTTTGTTGGCAATGCCTATGAACGGGGCCTCGTATGGACATGTCCTGATGCATGTCAGACACGCGGAGCATTTCTCCTGCGTGACCTCGGCGACCGATCCTCCGTATTCGATGATTCCCTTGGATGCGAACTCACCTGCGAGTTCGCCCGCAACCATACCTTCCTCCTCGGCGATATCCTTCGTCTTGGGGAAGAGGGCTGAGCCGCAGATGAATATCCCCGGCCTTGGGGTGCTCACCGGTCCTCTCTGTATGCTCCCGTGCCTGATGCCACCATCTGGAGACATCGGTATCCTCAGCGTATCCGCGATGCCTTCGTTGTCATCGTTCGCGGGTATCGAGGCGAATGCCAGAGTCCCGAATCTCAACCTGATCGTCTCGCCCTGTGCGAGGTCCTTGACGGATACCACGTTCGGTTCCTTGGGATCGATCTTGGGGATTCCAGTCGCATCGTACCTGATGAATCGGACTCCAAGCTCTGCTGCTTCCTTGTACCTCAGCTCGGATAGGCCGAAAGCCCTCATCTCTTGGAATACGATGGTGATGTCTGAATCCGTTGAACGTCTCTTGAGTTCGATCGCTAGCTCCAGTGACTCATCCCATGCGTAGTCACGAACTTGCATGGACTTGCCCGCTGGATCTGGCGAATCGACGATCACGATGGGGCCTTCCATCTTCTTGCCAGCGCGTATCTGCTCGTCCAGTTCGTACAGAGGCAACGCGCTCTTGCATGCCTTCGCGAGAGGTCCATTGAGTCTGGTCCAGCCGCCGCCGGTCGCAACCACGATCGCTGCGCACTGGAGCTCCTCCACCTTCTCCCCTGCCCTGATGGTCAACACGAAATTGCCACCGTACCCTTTGGATTTCAACAGGACTGAGTTCTGCATCAGTACGCCAGGGGCCTTGAAGCTCTTCGTGCCCTTCTCGATGATTATCGTATGAGCTCCGGTCTTCGCGGCGGTTTCCGCCGCCTTCCTACCAGACGCACCTCCGCCTAGCACGACGACATTCCTCGTCCTCATTTGCTCTTTGAGGGTCTCCAGCGGTTTGAGGCCCATCACCTTCTGTAGCGCAGCGACCATCATGGTCTCTGCCTTTGCCTGCGCTCTGGGCGGATCGTCCATGTGCGGAAGGACCACCTCGTCCCTTATGTTGACATACTCGACCAGGAATTCGTTCACCTTCGCCTTCTTGAATGCTGCCAGGAGCGCGGGGTTGACAACCTTCTTGGGACATGCGAGTACCACGACCCTGTCCACCTCCCTTTCCTTTGCCTCCTGGACGACTTGTTTTATGCTCTTTGAATCGCAGACGGCTCCGACCAGTACTGTCGATACGACAAGATCCATCGTCGATGCCTTCTCGATCAACTTGTTCATGTCTATGAGTTGAGGGATTTCGGTGCAGGATTTGCATCCGATGACCTGTATCTGTCCTTTCATCAAGCTCCCTCCTTCCGATGGCTCGCACGAGATGCCGCGGCGGCAGCCTTCACAGATGTCTCCTCTATGTCCATGGGCTCGCAGGTCGTCCCGACCAGGAACACTCCCGAGTCTTCGAGGGACTTGTCGCATATCGCGAATCCTCTCTCATCCGCTTTGATGCCGAGGGCGTCCATGAGTTCCTTCGAATTGCCAGCAGGGCGCATTCCTACCGAGAGCAAGACCAGGTCATATTCCGTCTCGATGACCTCTGAGTCCGTCTCCGTCGCTGCCCTCACGACCAGGTTGCCGTCATTTCCAGGCAGCACGACTGCCGGCATGCTCCGGATCATCCTGACCGTCTTCTTCCTCTCCTTGACCCATCTCTTGAAGTCGTCATGTGGCTCGTACAGGGTCCTAAGGTCCATGAAATAGAAATCCAAGTTGACCTCTGGGTCCTGGTCGATGAGCAGCTGAGAGATCTTGGTCGCATACTTGCAGCAGAACTTGGAGCAGTACTCAACACCCGTCTTCATGGATCTGGATCCAACACATTGTATGACCGCGACCTTCTTCGGCTGCTTGCCATCCGATGGCCTGAGCAGCCTACCGTGCTTGTTGAGGATGCGTTCCGCATCGAGGCTCGAGATCGCGTTCTCCAGCACGCCCCCGCCTAGCCTCTTGACTTCGGAAGCGTCTACTGGCTCCATACCTGTGGCACAGATGATTGATGAGACTTTCCTGGTAACGTTCCTCGCCCTATCCTCGTAATCTATCGCCTTGGTCGGGCACACATCCGCGCACTTCTGACACTTGTCCTTCTTGAAGTGCAGGCACTTGCTCCTGTCGATCCAGTGATGCCTCGGCTGACCGTTGCCCGTCGGGGCGAAGATCGCCTTGTCATCAACTGGACACGCTTCGATGCACTTATTGCATCCAATGCAGTTGTTAGTGACATATCTGGGTGAGATCTTGATCTTGACTTCATACCCATTTCCGTTCTTCTTGACCTGGGTAGTCTCTGAGAGCAACAGAACCTCCGCGGATTGGTCTCTGAGCAGTTCCGTCGATCGGTCGACGACGTAGCATGCCCCGCAGTTCCTGCACTCGCTCACGCCCTTGCAGGTCAGCTCCCTTGCCATCCCGCCGAGGGATTCGGACCTCTCCACGAGCACGATTCCTTCGCTTCTGTCAACGAGGGCCTTCGCCGCGGATACACCTGCGGGCCCTCCTCCAATAATGAGGACACTTCTTGACATATTCTCCCTCCCAAATTGCACGATCATGAAGGGCTGGCAGAGCGGTCGAGCGACCGTCTCGATAATGTGTTTGGCTCACCGGGGACAGAAACCCTCCCGGTGGGCAACGAGAATAATAGGTTTGGAAAGCTGGGCATGATGCCGTCGACGATCAGTTGAGTCCGGTTATGTAGCCGTTGTCGTCGATGTTGATCCTCTCAGCTGCAGGAGATGTCGGCAATCCTGGGATCGTCATCATCTCTCCGGTCAGAGGCACGATGAAGCCCGCACCAGCGGCCAACCTGACCTCCCTGACCGTCAAGACCCAGTCCTTGGGCGCACCCTTCTTCGCCGGGTCGTCCGTGAGCGAGTGCTGGGTCTTCGCCATGCAGATCGGAAGCTTGTCGTTTCCGGCAGCCTCGATCGCCGCGATGTCTCCGGGAGCCGTGCCAGTATATACGACATCCTTTGCCCCGTAGATCTCCGTTGCGATGATCTTTATCTTCTCCTTGATCGGCAGCTTCTCGTCGTAGAGCACCTTGAAGTTGCTCTTCTCCTTCTCGAGTGACTCCAGCACGGCATTGCCTAGCTCGACACCGCCCTTGCCGCCCTCGACGAACACCTTGGATAGACCGAATCTCGCACCCACCTTCTCACAGTGCTTCTTGATGTGCTCGATCTCCTCTGGGCTGTCAGTCGGGAACTGGTTGATCGCGACTACGACCGGCACCCCGAACTTCTTGATGTTCTCTATGTGCTTGTCGAGGTTGCTGTAACCCTTCTCAAGGAATCCGACATCTGGCTTACCGATCTCCTTCTGATCCATCCCACCATGCATCTTGAGCGCCCTTATGCTGGCGACGAGTACTGCGACGTCAGGTTTCAGGCCGGTTATCCTGCAGACGATATCGAAGAACTTCTCGCCTCCGAGATCCATCGCGAATCCGCCCTCGGTGATGACGTAGTCTGCCATCTTGAGCGCGTACTTGGTGGCGATGATCGAGCTGTTGCCGTGTGCGATATTCGCGAACGGTGCACCGTGTATGAGCGCGGGCTGTCCCTCTAGTGTCTGAACCAGTGTTGGAGCGATCGCGTCCTTCAGCAGGAGGCACATCGCGCCTATGCCCTTCAACTGGTCCGCGGTGACAGGCTTCTTGTCGTACGTGTATCCCACGACCATCCTGGACATTCTGAGTCTGAGATCGGCCATGTCCTTGGAGAGCGCCAGTATGGCCATGATCTCGCTGGCGACTGTGATATCGAAGCCGCTCTCGTGTGGTACACCACCCACGGTTCTGCCTCCGAGTCCGACCACGACCTTCCTCAACTCCCTGGCATTCATGTCCATGGCCTTTCTCCAGGTGATCTTTGTTGGGTCGATCCCCAGTGGGTTCTTCTTTGAGATATGGTTCTCCACGAGTGCGGACAGAAGGTTATGGGCTGTCCCGACTGCGTGTATGTCGCCTGTGAAGTGAAGGTCGATGTCCCACATCGGATAGATCTGAGAGTATCCTCCTCCGGTCGCACCGCCTTTGATGCCGAATGTCGGGCCGAGCGATGGTTCTCTGAGGGAAAGCATGACCTTTTTCCCCAGCTGGCCCATGCCCTGGCACAGACCTATGGACGTGACTGTCTTCCCCTCACCGGCCTTTGTGGCGGTGATGGCTGTGACAAAGATGAGTTTGCCATCCTTGTTGCTGTCGAATCTCTTTAGCACGTCGAGAGGGACTTTGGCTTTGTACTTCCCATAGAAGTCTAGGTCATCGCGGGAAAGGCCGACCTTCTCCGCAATCTTCTCGATGTGCTGTACCTTGGCTGCCTGAGCAATTTCAATATCTGGCTTCATCGCCATTTGTCAACCCCCTTTTAACCCGTATATGGACCAAATAATAAAGCCTTTCGGAATTTATGTGTCATGCACTTAAAAGTGCGCGAAATCTTAAGTAAAGGGGGAGCATCACGTTTTCGGAGGCGTTTGAATTGGTGGCCCAAATAATCAACGGAAACGAGGTTGCGAAGAGCATCCGAGCAGAGCTCAAGGAAGAGATCGCTGGGATGAAGATGTCCGGGGTGACCCCTGGTCTGGTAGTGATCATCGTGGGGGAGGATCCTGCTTCACAGGTCTATGTGAGAAAGAAAGGCGAAGCGTGCGTGGAGCTAGGTATTGACTCCGAGACGATACGCCTCCCTGCGGAAACGACTGAACAGGAGCTCCTCGACCTCATCGAAAAGTACAACAACGACAAGAAGTTCGATGGCATTCTGGTCCAGCTCCCGCTGCCGAAGCATATCAACGAGCAGAATGTGTTGCTAAGGATCGATCCGAGCAAGGATGTGGACGGCTTCCACCCCGTGAACGTCGGGAAGATGGTCGTCGGAGCCGAGGACTGCTATCTGCCATGCACACCGCACGGGATACAGGAACTCCTGGTAAGGAGCGGGAACGATCCGAAGGGGAAGCATGTCGTTGTCATCGGCAGAAGCAACATCGTCGGGAAACCGATCACGAACATCCTTCTTCAGAAAGCTCCTGGAGCGGATGCAACAGTCACCATATGTCACTCTAGGACGCAGAACATGAGCGGGTTCACGAAACAGGCCGACATACTCATCGCGGCCATAGGTGTGCCGAACTTCGTGAAGGCGGACATGGTCCGAGAGGGGGTCGTCGTGATCGACGTGGGTGTCAACAGGATCAACGACCCGACCGCGAAGAATGGCACTAGGCTCGTGGGCGATGTCGACTTCGAATCCGTGAAGGAGAAGGCCAAGGCGATCACTCCTGTACCGGGAGGGGTCGGGCCAATGACCATCACGATGCTTATGAAGAACACGGTCAAGGCCGCGAAGATACATCACAACTTGAAAAAGTGATTATTCGTCAAATGTGATGCAAACCTCTTAATAACCCCTAGATTCGACTAAGTGTCGGCGAAAATGGTTCGCTTTTCGTCGTAACCGGACGAATATCGTCACATTCGACTCAGCAAATACCTCTCATGGGATACAGAATCGAGTGAAATCGCCGTTGTCGCATCGAAAAACCTTATAAGGATATCACAAATGCAGTCGTTAGGATGTCGCCTTGCGGGCTCGGATGCCGCTTCGGTGAAGTGCACCAAGACCCGCGCCGCTGAATGTGCAAAGAAGAACGATTCGAGAGGATTATTGACTCTTGAAGAACGCTGCGCGAGTGTGATGGGCGAAATCTGATCACGAGAACGGCGATGCCATAGGCATGGACTGACGAAGGTCCTGGCAAGCTAGATTGGATGTGAAGAGATGGCAGAGAAAGACACCGAACTAATGAAGGGCGAAATTATAGTGAAGGACCCCTCGAAACTCAGATTGAAGCCGAATCTCCAGGACTACAACGGTCTGAGGAAGAGTTTCAAGTGGGCCGACGCTGAAAAAATGGTAGACTGGTTCCCTGGCGGAAAGATAAACGCTGCGTACAACGTGCTGGATAGGCATGCTAAGGGCAAGAATGCTGACAAGCTCGCTCTCATATATGATGATGGCGCGGGCACTGTCAAGAAGTATACTTTCAAGCAGTTGAACGACGAAGCGAACAAGTTCGCGAACGTCCTGAAGAAGTTGGGCGTCAAGAGGCAGGACAGGGTATTCGTCTTCCTTCAGAGGACCGTCGAGTGCTACGCCAGCTTCCTCGGAGCGATCAAGTACGGTGCCATCGCAAGTCCGATGTTCCCTGCATTCGGTCCGGACGCTATCAAGGACAGACTCCTGGACAGCAGCGCTGTCGTGCTGGTCACTGACCCCGAGCTCAAGAAGAGGTTCTACCAGGTCAAGAACGACCTGCCTGACCTGAAGCACCTGATCGTCGTGGGCGAAGACAACCCACCCGCAGGGGAGCTCAGCTACTCCAAGGAGATGGCGACCGCATCGAAAGAGTTCGAGACGGTCCCGATGGACCCTGAGGAATTCATGTTCATGCTCTACACTTCCGGCACGACCGGCAAGCCTAAGGGTGTCGTGCATGCGCACAAGGGTATCGTCCAGCAGACCCTTACGACGAGATGGGTTCTCGATGTACATGACGATGATATCTACTGGTGCACGGCCGACATAGGCTGGGTCACTGGCGTCGTATACGGCGTGCTCGGACCATGGTCGAACGGAATCACCCAGATCGGTCTGGGCGGCAGGTTCGATCCCGAGACATGGTACAAGACCATCCAGAACTACAAGATCACCGTCTGGTACACCGCACCTACGGCTGTCAGGATGCTCATGGCAAAGGGCGACGAGCTCCCGGCCAAGTACGACCTGAGCAGCCTCAGGGCGCTCTACTCCGTCGGCGAGCCGCTGAACCCCGAGGGTGTCAAGTGGGCACTCGAGGTGTTTGACAGCAAGCCGTTCCATGACACATGGTGGCAGACAGAGACCGGCAGTATACTCATAACGAACTTCCCCGAGATGCCGATCAAGCCAGGTTCCATGGGTAAGCCTCTGCCAGGTGTCGAGGCAGCGATCGTCGACGAGAACGGAGATGTCCTGCCCCAAGGCGAAGAGGGTAGCTTGGTCCTAAAGCCAGGCTGGCCGTCCATGATGAGGCAGATATGGAAGAACCCTGCGAAGTACAACGAATACATGAGAAATGACTGGTACTACACAGGTGACACGGCCCAGATCGACAAGGACGGATACTTCTGGTACGTCGGTCGCGCGGACGATGTGATCAAGACCTCCGGCGAGAGGGTTGGTCCGTTCGAGGTCGAGAGCGCGCTCATCGAGCACCCGGCTGTAGCCGAAGCCGGTGTCATCGGTAAGCCCGACCAGCTCAGGGGCAACATCATCAAGGCGTTCATCGTCCTGACCCCTGGCCACACCGAGAGCGACGAACTCAAGGTCGAAATACAGAAGTTCGTGAAGACCAGGCTCGCGGGGCACGCGTACCCAAGGGAGATCGATGTCGTGAAGACGTTGCCGAAGACAAGAAGCGGCAAGATCATGAGGAGACTATTGCGTGCTAGAGAACTCGGTCTCCCGATCGGCGACACGTCCACCCTGGAAGACTAGATAAACCCATTTCTTTTCCCGGAGGGGCTATGCCCCTCCGAAATCAGCGTTCGACTAGTCCGAGGAGTGCGACATGGAACAATCGGAAGACGCGAAGAGGCGGTTGCAGGAAGGCAATTCGGTGTTCAGCAAGTCTGCCGACCCGAACATGCTCGCTCGGCTCGCCGAGAAGCAGGAGCCGTTCGTTGCCATACTGGCCTGCTCTGATTCGCGGGTCGATCCTGTGAAGGTGTTCAATCTATCCCTCGGAAGCGCGTTCGTCGTCAGGACTGCGGGCAACTGCGCGTCAGACCCGAGCGTGCTAGGGAGCCTTGAGTACGCAACTTCCCATCTGGGCGTGAAGGCCATAGTGGTGATGGGACACACAGACTGCGGGGCCATCAAAGCCTCCTGTGAGTGTTGCGACGTCGATAACTTGAAATCTGTCATGACCGACATGGAGTCTGCAAAGTCTGCTCTGAAAGGCCTGGAGGCAAAGGATCCGGACCAGGTTGCCCTCAGCAACGTCCGAGTGCAGATCAGTCGACTTCTGTACTGCAGCCCCGTCATAGGCGATGCTGTCAGGACGGAGAAACTAGTCGTGTATGGCGCCATGTTCGATATACGGACTGGCGTTGTCAGGTTCATTTAAGATTCGGGATTACAGAGAATCGGATATTGGAGAGATAAGATGGAAGCAAGTGAGAAGAATACAATGAACAGATGGCTGCCAGTCGTTGGTGCGCTATTGATCCAACTCGCGCTCGGCGCCGTCTACGCGTTCTCGATATTCACAGGGCCCCTATCGGAAACCCTGGGTCATGCGAGAACTTCGTTCTACATACTTGGAATATTCGGGACCGCCATAGCAGTGTTCGCCATTACGATGATCGTTGCCGGGCGTCTCCAGGACAAGAGAGGCCCGAGAGTCGTCGCGACCTTGGGCGGACTGGTGTATGGTGCCGGCTATATCGTAGCCTCGTTCTTCACCGAGAACATAGCGATGCTGTACGTATCATACGGTATCATAGGTGGTATCGGTCTCGGATTGGGGTACGTCTGCCCACTCGCAGCGGTCGTCAAATGGTTCCCGGACAAGAAGGGACTCGTCAGCGGCATTGCAGTAGCGGGCTTCGGTGCAGGCGCCTTCATATTCACCCAAGTTGGCAAATACATCATCAACGCCTCGGACGATGGCCTGTCCAATGCGTTCCTGTATCTCGGACTCATATTCATCGCGATGGTTGTCGCCGGTGCCCAGTTGCTCAGGAATCCACCTGTGGGCTGGATGCCGAAGGGCTTCAACCCTGACTCGAAACACAATGGCCAGGTCGTTGATTACGATTGGCACGAGATGGTGAAGTCCAGGTCATTCATACTGCTGAACATGATGTTCCTGCTCTCTGCCACCGCTGGTCTGATGATGATCGGCAACGTGAGCAACGTTGCGGCGTATCTTGATCCGTCGAAGACGATGCTGGTGGTCGCGCAGGCTCCGACCATCGCAGGTGTGCTGGCACTCTTCAATGGCGCTGGCAGGATCGGCTGGGGCAAGGTATCCGACATTCTGGGCAGGAACAAGACGATGAGACTTGTGTTCTTGATACAGGCCCTGATACTGTTCGGCGCGGCCGCGTTCGTCTGGGCGAAGCCAGCTGGTGAGATGCTGCAGTTCATCGGGCTGACCGCGTTCGCATCGGCGATAGGGTTCACGTTCGGAGGTAATTTCGCTCTGTTCCCATCAGCCACGGCGGATTACTTCGGCACAAAGAACCTTGGAGTCAACTACGGACTTGTATTCACGGGCTATGGCGCTGCGGGTGTCCTTGGCTCGTTGATACCGTCACTACTCGCGGGTTCGGACGACGGCTTCACCTGGGTGTTCGTTGCAGTGGGTATCGCATCCCTTGTGACTTTCGCCATGGCCATGGTGATAAGGCCTCCGCAGAAGAAGTGAAACCCCAAGAAACTTTGGCGGGCGCGCGAGTGCGCGCATCCGCCACTTCACGCTTTTTCCAACTGCGCCGCGCAGACCTTGAACTCAGGTATCTTTGCGACGGGGTCCAGAGCTGGGTTGGTGAGTCTGTTCGCAGCGGCTTCAGCGTAATGGAACGGTATGAAGATCACACCAGGCATTATCCATCCGGTGACCCTGGCCTTGAGCGATATCTCTCCCCTCCTTGAGGAGACCCTCACGCGACCGCCGTCCGATATGCCCAACCTCTTCGCATCGGTGGTGTTCACCTCGACATATGGTTCAGGCGCCTCACGCTCCAGTTTCGGGGACCTCCTGGTCATCGTTCCCGTGTGGAATTGGAACAGGTTCCTGCCAGTGGTGAGTATGAACGGATACTCCTCCGAGGTCTGCTCCGCAGGCGGTGCGTGGTCTACGGGCACTAGCACCCCCTTCCCGATCTTGAACCCGCCGACATGCAACACCGGCGTACCTTTGTGATCCTTGGATGGACACGGCCATCTGAGGACCTCTCTGTCTGCCCTCGCATGGCTTATTCCACCGTACGGGGGCGCTAGCCTCGCCATCTCATCCATTATCTCTGAAGGGGACGAGAAGTCGAAACCAGACGCGCCGAGCCTTCTTCCGAGTTCGCACGCTATCTGCCAGTCGGGCCTGGCCTCCCCCGGTGGGTCTATCGCCTTATGTACCGGTCTGATGGCCCTATCGGTCGATGTGAAAGTCCCATCCTTTTCGGCGTAGCATGCACCAGCGAGGACTACATGCGCCAATTTCGTGGTGGCCGTTGGGAATATCTCCGTCACAGCTAGGAACTCGAGCTCTTTGATGGCTTCCTCTACATGGGCGATGTCCGGGTCTGAGAGCATCGGGTTCTCGCCGAATATGATCATGGCCTTGACCTTCCCTATCAGCGCGTCCTTGAATGCGCATGTCAGGGTCGTGCCCTTGTTCGGTGGGAGCGGCTTGCCCCAGGCGGCTTCGAATTTCTTCCTCGCGTCAGCATCCTCTACCTTCTGATAACCGGGGAATAGGTCTGGGAGGCCACCAGCATCGCATGCGCCCTGGACGTTGCACTGCCCCCTCAACGGATTCACGCCTGTCGACTCTCTGCCTACATTGCCAGTGACCATGGCGAGGTTCGCGAGCGCGCGAACGATATTCGTACCATTGGTATGCTGCGTGACGCCCATCGCGTAAGCGATCATAGCGCGCTCAGCACTCGCATACGTGCGCGCTGCGTCGATGAGCCTCTCCTTGGGTATGCTGGTGATCTCCTCGACCCTCTCAGGTGTGTAAGGCTGGACGATCCTCTTCAGGTCCTCGAAGCCAGATGTATGGTCCTTGATGAACCCCTCGTCGTGGAGTCCTTCGTCTATGATGATCTTGATCATGCCATTGATCCATGCGATGTCAGTGCCTGGCTTCTGGCGGATACTGCTGTATGCGATCCTCGATAAGGGGGTGTCCCTCGGATCCACTACGACTATCTTGGCGCCCTTGTCCTGTGCGCGCAGTATGCGGGCGCCTATCAGCGGATGCGCTTCGAGCGTGTTCGACCCCGTCACGAGCACGCAGTCCGCATCCTCGAACTCTGGTATGGTGTTGGTCATCGCGCCGCTTCCGAAGGACATCAGCAGGCCGGCGACCGTCGACGCATGGCAGAGCCTCGCGCAGTGGTCGACGTTGTTCGTACCGATGGCTGCCCGGGCTAGCTTCTGGAACAGGTAGTTCTCCTCATTCGTGCACTTGGCTGACGCGAGCACTATGACCGAATCAGGTCCGTGTTCTGCCGTGATCCTCTTTATCTCGGAAACGACCTTGTCCAGTGCTTCGTCCCAGGTCGCCTTCCTGAGCTGCCCATCCTCTCTTACCATCGGGTGGGTTAGCCTGTCGGGGTGCTGCACGAACGCGTGGGCGTTGTACCCTTTGATACAGAGCTTGCCCTGACTGATCTCATCCGTCTTGCACGGGACTACCCCTACGAGCCGTCCATCGACGACCTGCAAATAGAACCTGCAGCCAGTTCCGCAGTAGGGGCACGTGGTCAGTACGTGATCAACATGCATGGCCATCATCCTCCAGCGGTTGATCGTCCAATGTAGTCAACAGCGGACTCTTCTTCTCTGCGTCCCCTGAACCGTAGTCGAACATGTTCTTCATGTCCCTGTTGACCATCTTCCTGAGGGTGAGTAGCGGTATATCTACAGGGCACGAGCGTTCGCACTCACCGCACTCGACGCACTTGTCCGCTAGGTGGAATGACCTGATCAGGTGGAACGCGAGTTCGGGGGGTATGCCCTCTTTTGGCGTGTAAGTTCTCTCCTCGAGCACACAATCGTCGCAGAAGCAGACGGGACAGTTCAGGGTGCACCCGAAGCACTTGTTACACTTCCTGAACTGGCGCATCCAGAATGCCGCACGTTGCTCAATGGTCATCGAGCCGAGCTCTATGGCGAGCGCATCCTCGGGACATGGTTCGGCAGCCTCTCCGATATCCACCTTGCTGGGCACGCAGTCGGAGCACCTGCATGCCTGGATCTGCTCCTTCGAGCATGCGAGTCCTATCCTGACCATGCTCGCATCATCCACGATGCCCCTCTTCGCGAGCTCGATCAGAGCTTTCTCGTCGCATCTCCTGCATAGGATGGCCACCTTTGCTTTTCCAATGAACGGGAGCAAGTTGGTCAGGATGGCGACGAGCTGGTAGGGCACGTCAATCCTGGCGTCGCCGGGGTCCTGGCCCTTGCTGATGATGACTGGCCCGACATTTCCCTGATTCTCTGCCATCATGAGGAGGATGTCTGCGCCGCGCTCGTCGAAGGCTATCCTTGCGAGCCTTCTTCCGAGATCGTTCACATATTCACCTCCCTTTGTGGGTTGGGACCGAGGGTCTTGATTTCGGCAACGAATTCGATTATGACCTGCTGGAACTTCTCCCCCTCGGCCGCGCTGACCCAATCGAGCCTGACGCGCCTGTCGTCTATGCCCACATCATGGAGGATCTTCTTAGTGACAGGTATGCGCTTCGCAGTCCTGTGATTGCCGGTGAGATAGTGGCAGTCTCCTATGTGGCAACCTAGCACAAGGACGCCGTCGACGCCCTGCGAAATCGCCTTGAAGACGTACTCGGGCTTCACGCTCGCGCTGCACATCACTCTGATGACATGCACGTTAGGCGGCATCTGGAGTCTGTTGACACCAGCTAGGTCTGCACCCGCGTACGAGCACCAGTTGCAGCAGAATGCCAGTATGGTCGGTTTGAACTCGGTCATCTTGATCCCTCCAGCGATGCCTTGACGAGCGCATCTATCATGGCACCGAGTTGGCCGCTCGTGAAACCCTTCTGGCTCACGGCGTCGTTATGACACGCGGCGACACATGTACCACAACCCTTGCACTGTGCTTCATTCACCTTTGCCGCCCTGTTCCCATCCTGATCAACGATCTCTATCGCCTCGTATGGGCAAGCTAGCACGCAGTTCCCGCACGCCGCGCATTTCTCAGGGTCGACCTCGGCCGTGATAGCCTGTATGACTACCTTCCCCTCCTTGATCGGGATGGATGCCTTCGCTGCCGCGGCCATGCCCTGCCAGATGCACTCCCTGGCGTTCACAGGCCACCTGGCCGAGCCGCATATGAACACTCCGTCCGTCGCGAATTCCACTGGCCTGAGCTTGACATGGGCCTCGAGGAAGAACCCGAACTTGTCCCTGGGTACCTTGAGTAGCTTGCCCGTGACTTCCGAATCGTCCGGAGGCAGCATTGGCACTGCTAGCACGACCAGGTCTGCATCGAGACTGACGACCTCGTCAAGGGTCTCATCGTAGACGATGACATTGACTCTGTCCCCGTCACTTACGACTTCGGGAGGTCTCTCCAATCCGTACCTGAGGAACCTGACACCACTGTCCGAGGTCTCCTTGTACAGCTTCTCAGCGGCACTGCCGCTGCTCATGATGTCTCTGTGGATGACGCGTATCCTTGAGTCAGGCGAGGCCTTTGAAAGAGCGAGTGCGTTCTTGAGTGTCACATTGCAGCAGACTCTGGAGCAATACTCTCTTCCCGGCTGCCTGCTCCCGACACAGGTGATGAACACGACCCTCTTCGGCTTCTCGCCCATAGCGAGTTTCCGCTCAAGCTCAAGTTGCGTGATGACCTGGGGATGTTCGCCAAAGCCATACTCCCCCGTGGGAGCGAACTCTCTCGTGCCAGTAGCGACTATGATTGCGCCCGCTGGCACCTTTGTCGGCCCGTCGCACCCTTCTATGGTGACCTCGAAGCTGCCGATGAAGCCCTTGACATCCGAGACCCTCGCCTTCCTATGTATATGCGTCTTAGGAGACGCCTCGAGTTTCTGGACTACATCCTTTACCAATGTTCGGGCATGCCTGCCTTCGGGACCGATCGTCGTGATGTCGCACAGAAGTCCGCCCAGCCGGTCGGTCTGCTCCACCAGGTGCGTCTCGATGCCCTGCTCGACGAGGGAGGCAGCGGCGACCAGTCCTGAGATGCCTCCGCCGATGACGACTGCCGTGGGGATGACGCCTGCCTCGCTCTCGGTCTGCGGCTTGAGCAGAGCTGCCTTCGCGACTCCCATGGCCACGAGTTTCTTGGCTTTTTCAGTCGCCTCTTTCGGCTCCTTTGCGTGTATCCAAGAGCAATGCTCCCTGATGTTGACAAACTCAAAGAGGTACTTGTTGATGCCTGCTTGCTCGCACGCACGTCTGAAGAGTGGCTCATGTGTCCTCGGAGTGCACGCGGCCACCACCACCCTATCTAATTTGTTCTCGGTTATGCTCCTCTTTATCGACCCCAGGCCCTCCTCGGAGCAAGAATAGAGGTTGTGCCCTGCGTGCGCGACCCACGGGAGGGTCTTTGCGTACTCGACGACCTCTTCGACATCGACCGCGGAGGCGATGTTGTGCCCGCAATGGCAGATGAACACGCCTATCCTGACCATCATCTGTCCCCCCCATCGACGAGTTCTGCGGCCCGTGCGGCCGCCGCTGACGCCTGAGATACGGAATCCGGAATGTCAATGGGGCCGCTGACGAAGCCGCATGCGAGCACTCCCTTCCTGGAAGTATCAACTGGTCTCGCCATGTCCGGCATGTCAATGAATCCGTCCTCATCCAGATCGATCCCGAGAATCTCGGCGAGTTTCCCGGCATCCTTCGAGGGTATGAGAGCCGGGCAAAGCACAAGCATGTCGAACTCCTCCGTTACAGATTCGCCTGACAGGCCGCTTGTCTCGTAGTTGACTAGGACCCCGTTCCCTCCGGCAGGCAATTGCACGTTGGCTGGTCGGGACCTGATGTACCTTACGCCGTAGTTCTGTTTCGCTCTCGACACGAACTCCTGGAAGCCCTTACCGGTGGCCCTCATGTCCATGTAAAATATGGTGGCTTCAAGACCTGGGGCGTGTTCTCTGGCGAGTATGGACTCCTTGGTCGCATACATGCAGCAGACGCTGCTGCAGTAACCGTGCATGTGAGCGTCTCTCGAACCCACGCATTGAATGAAAGCGAGCTTCTTCGGCTCCATATTGTCCGAATGTCTGGTCAGGTGACCTCCGGTCGGCCCGGATGCAGACAGTATCCTCTCAAGTTGGAGTGATGTGACCACGTCCTTGCAGACACCGAGGCCGTACTGGGACATTACGCTGGCATCCATCAACTCAAAGCCGATGGCGACGATGATGCAAGCCGCATCGAGCTCCACGATCGAGTCCTCCTGCTCATAATCGATGGCGCCCGCCTGGCAGATCTTCTTGCATACGCCACACTTCTTGCCCTGGATCGTGCGGCAGTGATCCCCGTCAATGGTGACCTTCCTTGGGACGGCCTGCGGGAACGGGAGGTAGACCGCTTTCCTCTTGACCAACCCCTCCTCAAACTCCCATGGCACCTTCACTGGACACTTCGCGATGCAGTCACCACAGCCAGTGCACTTCTTTACATCCACGTACCTGGCCTTCTCTTTTATAGTGACCTTGAATTCTGGGAAATTCCCGGATACCTCTTCGATCTCAGAATAAGCATGTAGCTTGATGTTCGCGTGATCAGCGCACATGATCATCTTCGGGGACAAGATGCACATCGAGCAATCGTTAGTTGGAAAAGTCTTGTCAAGCTGTGCCATGTGGCCCCCGATGGACGGGCTCTTCTCCACGAGGTGCACCTCAAACCCTCTGTCTGCGAGGTCCAGGGATGCCTGTATTCCTGCTATCCCCCCACCTATGACCACCACACGCCTCATATTCGACTCAACCTCCTCCAATCGAGAGCTCGGGTGCAATCACAACCCTCTGAGGCACTTCTGAGGAATGCGCGTTTCGTCTGGTGTGATGCTCTCGTTTTCAAACGGTAATACGAACTGGTAGTTAAGGCTTCTCTGAGGGAAGTGTACCGCCCTCTGGAATAGACCCGTGCCAGACCAGTTCGTCGCGTCCTTCCAGATAGGATCTCGCTGACCTCTCTGTTTGCCAGGACTTCACTCACCACCCTCTAGACAGGGCGGCGACTGCATTCTCAGCATTTATGATGCCGTCGCAGTCCCAGTCGAATGGCCTGCAGTCATTCGGTTCGAACGCCCTCGTGGGCTGGCGACCAAGTTCCGACAATCATAGGTCCGCGTCTTTGTCCTCACGGGAAAAAGCTATATGCTAAACCACGTTCTGGAAAAGTGTTCGGAGGTCGGAGACATGATGAAGGAGTGCACGAACCACGGTTATTTCAGGGCGGAGTTCTGCCCTGTCTGCGGAGACGAGGGCCGGTTCCTGATGAACGACGAGGAACTGGACAGGCTGAGCAGGACCCTAGCTGGTGTGCTGAGGCACTTCCCAGAGAGATTCGATCTCCAAGTGGACAGGCAGGGCTTCGTGGACCTCAGAGGATTCGTGAACGCCATCCAGAGGAAGCAGAGGCGCTATCACTGGCTGCGCCCGCATCACATAATCGCGATCATAGAGACTGATGACAAGGGTCGGTACGAGCATCGGGACGGCATGATAAGGGCCACTTACGCACATTCATTCGAGGTGGAGCTCGACGCCGATTCGATAGGAACACCCGACAAGCTCTACTATCCAATAACCCTCGAGGAGGCCGATATCGTATTGGAGGTCGGTCTGAAACCCTCGGACAGGAAGAAAGTCCACCTGAGCAAGACCGTCGGCGATGCGGTCAATGCGGGCAGGGTCAGGACTGAAGCCCCTATCATACTCGAGGTCGATTCCCATGCTGCGGCCGAGGACGGCATCGTAATCCAGAAGGCGGGGAAGACGGTATATCTCACCAACGATGTGCCACCTCAATATCTCAAGAAGATCGAGGTCGACCTGTCGGAGTACCCACCACTGGAATACCCCTCACTGGAACACCCGCCACTGGAATCTACAGATGTCCGCGATGCTGATGAAGGCCCCGCGGATCCAGAAGACCCATCTCCTACCAAGGATGTCGAGGAATAGGTCCGTCAGATCCAGCAAGGCGCAGTCTATTTTCAGCCGACCCACCATAATGGATAAAAGGTGTCACGTCAGAGGATATGCTAGATGTTCGTCGGCGCGGATGAGCTTTGGCTCGAGATGAGACAGGATTCTCTACCGTTGCACGTGCTCGGATATGAGTGGGACGGCTACAGACCGTCGCTGGTCTGTCTCGATCGGAGGAATGACCGCATCGTGGAGCTGGACGCCCCTCGGTTGGATATGACCGTGAGCAAGTCGAAGACATGTGTGGGATACTTCGACGGTGACAGGCATATCAAATGCCCAAGCGGATCTCCGGTGACCAAGTTCTCTCAGTGCGAATCGTGTTCTGGCGAGTCGTTCCTCCCGTTCCAGGAATGCGTGTTCGAGCCTAGGTGCGAGGGAGAGGAATGTGACATCGAGTTCTGCAAGAGGGAGCATGTTCTCTACCTGGCGCTCTACAATACACGGTCGAAGATCGGGATGAGCTCCACCCGAAGGGTCGAGCGTCGATTGATCGAGCAGGGCGCCGATGCATTCTCCATAATAGGAAGTTACCCCAACAGGAGGAAAGCCAGGTCTGCGGAGAAGGATGTGTCCTCAAGACTTGGGATCTCTCAGGGGATTCGTCAGAGGACTGTGTTGCAGGGTTTCTCCGACCCCGTCAATCATGATGCGATGGAGTGCGTGTACCGATCGATTGCCTCCTCGATCAAGAATTGTTTCGGTCTCTCGACCGAACCATTGACCTTTCTTGAAGGATATCCGATATCGCTGCCCCTGCAATCCCCCCCGGAACTCGTGGTGACCTCCGGCCGGCACAGGGGCAACCCTCTGGGGATCAAAGGGAAATGGCTGATATACGAGGATCGTGGGATAAAGGCAATGAGCCTCCAGGATCTAGTCGGCAGGTACCTGGCCATCGGACCAGATCCCTGATGACCTGGTTCAAAACTAAGAAATAGCCAATGGGCCATGGAGTCCATGGGATGGTTGGCATGAAGATTAAGTGGCTAAGTCATTCAGCGTTTCTGATAGAAGGCCGAGACAAGGTGCTGGTCGATCCGTTCCTGACGGGCAATCCGAAGGCTGTCATGAAGCCCGAGGAGGTTGACTGCGACATCATATGCGTCACTCACGGGCACGGTGACCATCTCGGTGATGCCGTGCCCATCGCACGAAGGACCGGAGCCGAGATCGTCTCCATCGTCGAGATGTCCTCTTATCTCGAGAGATGTGAAGTCAAGAGCATCGGATTCAACCTGGGCGGAACCGTGAAGATCCGCGATACCAGCATCACGATGGTGCCTGCATTCCATTCTTCCAGCATAGGTGCTCCTGGACTGGAGTTCTCAGCGGCCATGGCCGTGGGACTCATCATAGATACCGGCAAGGTCATCTACCACGCGGGGGACACCTGTGTGTTCGGAGACATGAAGCTTATCGGCGAGCTGTACAAACCCGAAATCGCTATGCTTCCGATCGGCGGTTTCTACACGATGGACCCTAAACAGGCCGCCCTTGCGGTGAAGTTGATAGGACCTAAGATGGTCATACCCATGCACTACGGAACCTGGCCTCTTGTCGAGCAGGACCCGGAAGAATTTGCGAAGTTGGTCAAGAAATCGTCCAAGGCGAAAGTGGCAATAATGCAACCTGGCGAAACCCTGGAAGTCTGATCTCGAATGTCAAATGTATTCACTCCTGCCCAGATACGTGAACGACATGGTAGCATGTTCGCCAGACGGCTGATCACCATGGTGGACGAGCGCTCCAAACGGGCCAAGATAGTGGAGGAATGCTGTGCCCAGGGACCGGTCGAATGGGATGCGATCAATCGGCTCAGGGCAGGCGGCGTTGTCGATCATGTCGAGGTGCAGGGGACGACCCTGATAATGGATGTGCGGATAGGCGAGGGTGAGGTACGGTTCGGCCCGGCAGCGAAGGATACTGGCGGACAGGCGTTGAAATCCCTCTATGTTCGCGACGGCAAGGTGGAGACAACTTGGATGGGTCTCGCCGGAGCCAGCGTGGGCGTGGGTGCATGCCTTCCACAGGCCGAGGGCGTAGAGAAAGTGGAGTATCTGAGTGACGAGCAGGTAGGCGGTTCGCGCCAGGTGGAGATAAGGCTGACCACTCTTCCACATAGACGTCTGATAATCGGCATCGACGATACGGACACGAAGGACAAGGGTGCGACATGGGTCACTGGCCTTAATCTGGGCCGAGAGATGCCACATGGGCTCATGCTGACACATAAGATAGTCCAGCTCAACCCTCATGCTCCTCATAAGACAACAAATTGCGCCGCTACCGCTTTGGCCTTCGCTGTTCTTCCGGATGACATCGAGAGGACGATCGAATGGTGCCGGAAGTTCATATCTGAGAACACCTACTCCGACCAGACCGTGATGACCGCCTTCGAGGGGCTGGACATACCATCATCTCTTGTCAGATTCGGGGCCCAGGCCAAGGATACAATATTATCTATACACGATGCGGAACATGTGGCCGAGAAGACAGGTGTCAGGATCATAAAGGTGACAGGCGAACGCGGAGCGATAGGCGCGGTCGCCGCCATCGGTTGTTTCGATTTGGGCCTTTACAGCGCTGGCCTTCCCGAAGATTTCGGACACACATAACTTTAATAAGCCTCTTCTATAGAGTTGGTGCGAAACACATGACTGGCGAGATTTCGAGGGCAATTTCAAGCACTGCCTATCAGACCTATGAGAAGCGTCTGCTGAAGGAGGTCATGTCCAGCCCGGTCCCGCATCATGTGGCGGTGATAATGGATGGTAACAGACGTTACGCGCATGATGTCGGAATTCTGATCTCCGAAGGCCACGAGAAGGGCAAGGACAAGCTAGAGGAGATGCTCGAATGGTGTATGGATATCGGCATCAAGGTGCTCACCGTCTTTGCCTTCTCAACCGAGAATGTCAGCAGGGAAGAGGGTGAGATCGAGACACTGATGCGCATGTTCGTGCAGAACTTCAAAATGCTGGGCGATGATGACAGGGTGCATAAGAACAGGATACGGGTCAGGGTCATCGGTTCCCGGGACCTCCTGCCCGCGAACCTCAAGGAATCCATCGTGTATGCTGAGGAGAAGACTAAGGATTACGACAACTACTTCTTCAATATCGCAGTGGGATATGGCGGAAGGGAGGAGATCGTAGACGCGATCAAGAGCATGGCACGGGACGTCAAGGACGGGAAGATCGCCGTGGATAGCATCGATTCAGAGTTGTTCTCGAGCTATCTATATACCGCAGAACTCCCCGACCCGGACCTCATCCTGAGGACATCTGGCGAGGAGCGGATATCCAATTTCCTGTTATGGCAGCTGGCATATTCAGAGCTATACTTCTCCGATGTGTACTGGCCTGGTTTCAGGAAGATCGACTTCCTTAGGGCCGTGAGATCATATCAGATGAGAGTGCGTCGATTCGGCAAATGAGCGTTTTCGCCGAATTTTGCACTATCAATCGTCGACAAATGTGTCGTTCATGTACGAAAACACATACATGCGCACGCTTTTTGCATGAATTCCGTTAGATTGAAGTACTCTATCAATCTACGGGACTCAGGGATCTGATGAACACACTTCCGATGAGCCAGCACCCTTGCGAGATATTCGAGAGATGGAAGGGTCTGGATCTCAAGCTGCTTCCTATTGACAAGACCGACATACGCATCCTGTGCGAGCTTCGCGAGAACGCGAGGATGAGCAACTCTGAGATCGCCAAGAAGCTCGATGTCACAGAGGCCACGGTCAGAAGACGGATCAAGAACCTCATTGACAAGGGCATAATCATGCGTTTCTCGATCCATATAGATTACAGGCTTATCGAGAACACTGTGAAGGCATATATCCATCTTAAGACCGTGACCGATAAGCTGGACAAGGTCGTCGACCATGTCGTCAACCATAACCGCGTGGTCGCCGTTTATCGCGTCACCGGCGAATACGACCTCCTCGTCGTGGCCCTCTTCGTCGGCATGAGCGAGCTGCAGGAGTTCATTGACAATTTCCTGAAGATCGATGGCGTCAAGGAGACAGATACTCAGATAGTCATGAGTGCCCATAAGGGGGTTCCGTGGACGGGGATCTGAGGTCGAGGTTCGAGTCAGTCGTTGAAAGACTGCGGTCGATGGAGAATCCTACTAATGTGGAGGGGATGGCCCGATTCGGGATATCCTCTCACAACACACTTGGCATCTCAGTGACCACTCTGAGGGCGATGGCGAGATCCATCCCGAAAGACCATGATCTTGCGATCGCTCTTTGGATGTCTGGGATACATGAGGCCCGGATACTCGCTTCCATTATCGACGAGCCGTCGATGGTCACGCGTGAGCAGACGATTTCATGGACATCTGATTTCGATTCGTGGGATATTTGCGACCAGGTTTGCAGCAACCTCTTCGATAAGACCCCGTTTGCTTATGAGATCGCGATGGAGTTCTCATCGTCAGAGCGAGAATACGTCAAGAGGGCGGGGTTCGTCATCATGGCGGCACTCTCCGTTCATGACAAGAATGCACCTGACGAATCATTCATGATGTTCCTTCCGGTCATCTTACGCGAGTCCCAGGACGATAGGAATTTCGTCAAGAAGGCCGTAAATTGGGCTCTCCGGCAGATCGGCAAGCGCAACCTCAGGCTGAACGAGTTGGCGATCGAGATTGCAGAGGAGATCTCCGAATCGGACTCCCGACCCGCGAAATGGATCGCCTCGGACGCTCTCAGAGAACTGAGAAGTGAGGCCGTCCTCAGACGGCTCTCGATCAGAGAGCCTGCAAGGCGACCTGCACGACGTCCATCGTCTTGATGTCCACGCCCGCCTTCTTGGCCCCTGCATTGAGATTCACCTGGCAGAATGGGCACGAGGTCACAATCAGCTCAGCACCCGCATCGACGGCTTCCTTGACTCTGTCGGCCGCGATGTTCTCTGCCATGTCGTTGAAGGCGGATTTGAATCCTCCGCCTGCGCCACAGCACTGAGAATCTTCCTCCTCGTGCTTCATCACCACCAATTCCAGCCCAGGTATGGCCTTGAGGACGTTCCTGGGGGCATCGTACACCTTCGCGTGCCTTCCCAGATGGCACGGGTCGTGGTAAGCGACCTTCTTCTTGAACTCCTTGGTGAATTTGAGTTTGTTCTCTTTGATGAGCTTCTCCAGGTACTCTGAGATATGGTAGATCTTGAACGAAGGCTTCCCGACCATCTTCGGATAGTCGTTCTTCATCGTGTTGTAGCAGCCGGCGCATGCGGTGACCATCGTCTTCCAGCCGTGCCTCTCCATCTCCTGCACGTTGTGAGGCGCGATCTCTTGCATCACTGGTATCTTCTGCCCGGTCCTCAGGAGCGGCGACCCGCAGCACCATTCCTCTTCTCCCATGGTCGTGAACTTGATCCCTGCCTTGTCCATGAGCTTAGCGGTCGCGACAGCGAGTGGCTGCATTCTATACGCTTCAGTGCAACCTGTGAAGAAGACCACCTCAGGGTCATCTGACAGCTTCACATCCTTCGGCAGCCATGCAGGCCGCTTCTCCTTAGGCTCATCATATGGGTTACGCTTCGCCAGGACCCTTTCCTTTATCTTCTTGTGGGCTTCCATCGGACCATGGCCTTGGTCGATCAGCCATTCCTTGACCTCCTCCCATAGCTTGGCGAAGTCTATCTCGACATGGCAGTTGTGTTCGCAGGCAGCGCATGAAGTGCATTGGAATATCCTCTCGACGAACTTCTCATCTATCTTCGGCTTCCGGCCGAGCAGTGTGTCCACTGGGGTCTTGTTCTTTATCTGTTTCAGGTAGAACACTTTGCCTCTTGGCGTGGCAGATTCCCAGCCGATTTGTTTATAGACTGGGCAGGTATCCCTGCAGTATCCGCATTGAAGGCATGCATCGAGGTCTTTTTCAATCTCTGAGAGCTTCCTCATGAGTTGTCACCAGGTGAGCGTTTATCGCTCCTCTATGATCCTCCCGCGATTTAGGCGCAGAATGATCCGTATGATACTGGCTCTCAGGATATCGTAGTCATTCATAAACCTAGCGCAGGATGTATGGAAGTGCTGAACCGTCCCTGCCTATTCATTTCTTCGAGGCACTTCTTTTCGAAGCCTGCTTATTAGCCCTGAGACGAATTTCAACATCCTTGTCGGGTTCGTAGCCTTTCAGGCTTCCAAGCATGCCCCTGATCGTGTCATCGACTATCTCGGACACGAAAGTGCCAGTCGCCATCCTCTTCCCTCCGACCAGTATCTCGACTCCTCTGGATGGCATTTCCCTGCAGTCCTTCATCCTGCGGCTTCCTTCTACTATGGCCCTCGCCAGTGAGTTGCAGTCCATGCCGCACTTGCCGCAGTCGAGCATCGGCAGTCTCTTGATCAGGCGCTCGAACGCGACCTCCTTTTCGACATAACCTACCAGGGCTGCCAGATCCGGGTTGCTCATGACGGTTCCCTTTCTGGGTTTTATATCCCCGACGGAGATCTTCGGATGTATGTCGGAATCCTTGAATCCCTCGAGTATTATCACATCTGGATCATGGCTGCACTTGAGGCCATCGATGATCTCGTAGCTGGACGATCCGGAATGTATGAAGAACACCGTCCCTTTCTTGGTGGAGAGGACGACAGGGTCGCTTCCGGCCCTCCAGTGCCTCCAGGTATCCTTACCCTCCTCGTCGATCTCATCGTCAGTGTTGCTGTGCTTGACGGAGGCTACCTTGTATCCTTTCTGAACCAACTTCTTGACGAGTTTCTCCACTGTTATGGTCTTGCCTGAATCCTGATAACCGTATATGTTCAGAATCATTGGATCGTCAATGGCATGTGCGATTCCGCTCTTATATCTTCAGCCTCACTTCTTCCTGAGGAGTGCGCTGACCATCCTTGGTATGCTAGCATAGATCGAGCTCTCGGACCAATCCAGTTCTTCCTTCTCGCACACCGTGGATTCGCTGAGCCGGGTCGCGACTTCCCTCAACGAATCGAGGTCGCTTCCACTTGCCTTGCCCTTTGCCACGATGGAGTCGATCCTGCGCATCATGTCCCTAGCGGCGATTATCCTGCGCTCGGTCCTATCGGCGACATCTTCCTCTATCAGCCCCATCTCCCTCTTTATGAAGTTGAGGTTGAGTCCAGCCGAATATGTGGATTCGACGATCTGGTCCCTCGTCATCCATTGCGTCTCGTAGTTGAGGACGTACTTCCAGCTCGGTGTGGATGCCAGTCTCAGATGGTCCTCGAGCGTAGACGCGAATAGTTTGTATCCGAGTTTATCGGCGAATTCGAATGCGTTCCCTCCGGGGTCGAGGAATGGTGCCAATGGGCTGATGAATGGGAACACGTTCTGGCCTTTGAACTGATCGTAAAGCTTCCTGGTATATGCCACGGTCCCATCGACTGAATCGCGCGTCTGCATCGGCAAGCCTATCATGTAGAATATATCGAATCGACCACAACCCGCCTTCATGAAGGCATCTATGGATCTCTCAAGCCCAAGCGTTGTATATGGCTTTCCCTGGGCCTTCCGGACTTGATCATCGTGAGTCTCGGGTGACATCTGGACATTGAACGATTCGATGCTCTTCCCGACATCTGCAGCGAACTCCTTGTCCGCGGGCGTGAAGAGCTCGATGATGACCTCGTTCTCTACGCGGCGTTCCTTTATCGCCTTGAGGAACTTCGACGCGTAGGCCTTCCCTGGCTGTCTGATGTCTCCGACTATGAATGTGGCCCCTTTGATGTATTCCTCGGCCCTTGCGATGTCATCTGCGAGCAGGTCCGGTGATCTATATGCGGGCTTGGTCCTTCCGAAGTTCCTGGCGAACGAATCGCACGATCCGGCGCAGTTGATGCAGTTATGGGTGCATCCCCTGACCGCCACCGCTATGGACATCGGGTTCTTCTTCCAGTTCTTGTATGGCATGTGCCCGTCCAGATCCCTGTACCTGAGGACCTTTCGGATCATCAATCCATAATCTATCTCGATGTCGTCGAGAGTCTCCGGCACATTTGTGATGGGGTTGACCTTCGTGCTTCCCCCTCTCCTCCAAGTCAGGTTCGGGATCTCTTCGAGGGATTTCCTTGATTCTAGAGCGGATATGAGCCTCTCAAGTGGCACCTCGGTGGAATCCCCTCTCAGGACGTAGTCCACCTCCGGGTGCTTCGCCATGAGCTCTTCGTGATAGTAAGATGAGCTGAACCCGCCCATCACCACCGGCCTGTCTGGATGATGCCTCTTGACCATCCTCGCCAGTTCCAACGCTCCTTGAACATGCGGCATCCAATGCAGGTCGATTCCGAACATGCCCGCATCGATGGACTTCACGAACCTATCCGGGCTGAACCTGCTGGATGACAGCATCTTGTTTGCAATGTTGGCTATCCTGACCGAGTATCCCTTCGACTCGAGATGAGACGCCATCGTCGTGAAGCCGATCGGATACATTTCGAACACCGGCGTCGAAGGTATCAGGTCGCTCACTGGACCCAGCAACATGGTCTTCTTTCGAAAATCCATCACGCTTGGCGGATGGAGCAAAACGAGGTCCGGTCTCGACATCTCGGTCGAAGATTGTGACGGCCGTACTAAATACATATCCAACTACTGCATGAAATGTGGATAGTCGGGACTATAATGCTAAATATCTGTTTATTCGATGGCAGTCGGGGATATATCATGAAACTTGCTTCGATCTTGGCCTGCTCGATATTTGCGGTTATGATGCTGATGTTCGCATCGACCGGGACGAACGCCAACGCTGACATAGTCATCCAGCCTGGATTTGAACATAGCCACGACACCCATGTCACTGCTGGGGAAACGATCACATACTTCTGGTTCGCAGATGCTGACCTTCATTTCACTATCCGCTCGCCGACTGGAACCACCCTGCTGGATGAAGTGTCAAGGTCTGATGCCGGATCCATAGATGCTACGGTGACCGGGGATTATACCTTCACTTGGGCGAATGAGGGGGCATCAACGGCGAATCTGGATTTCACCGTCAACATGTTTGATGGGTTCGAGACTGTTGAGGACGCTGCATGGTCATTCCTCATTATTGGGATCATCATCGTTGTCATCATTGTGGCCATCGTTATCATCCTACTGGTCGTCCTTCTAGATGGTAAGAAGAAAGAGACGCAGCCGGCAGGCCCTTGTACTGCGCCTTTAGTCGCTCAGCCAGCGGGTGCCAGTGGCATATGTCCGACTTGCGGTTCGGCCATGGCTTCGGACACATCATTCTGCGCACGGTGCGGAACCCGGATCCGTTAGACGTCTCGTCACTTAATCGGACCCGAAAACCTCTTTCATCTAATTCTCCGCCTCTTATCTGCTGCAAATGCACGGAGTAATTGAATAAAATTCGATACTGACGCCCCACAATCTAAGAACCGTACACTGAAAACGCTTAATACTTTGATGCGAATCCGAGGGCGATGCTCGCAGAGGACTATATGGGGGTCGCTGCATTCGCGGTCATAGCGATTCTGTTTCCTGCCCTAGTCTTCCTCTTGTCGCGTTATCTCAGGCCAGACAAGAAGGATCCGCGAGGTGCCACTACATACGAATGCGGTGAGGTGCCGATTGGCCATGCACAGATACAGTTCCATTTCCAGTATTACATGTACGCCATCCTTTTCGTCGCCTTCGATCTGGTCACGGTATTCGTGCTCATGTGGGCCTTCGTTTTCGCCGACCTGAGTGATATGGCCAAGTTCTCGATGCTGGCTTTCCTAGGTATACTTCTCGTAGGTGTCGTTTACGCTCTCAAGAAGGAGGAGATTATCTGGATCTGAACAATGGGGACAGACCTTCCGTTGGCCAGGTCATGATGTTTCGCTCGAAGGATTTTCTCAAATGGTCCGATGAGACGATCGAGGTCGTCCTGAAGAAGACACCCGTCGGTGGCGCCCTGGACCTATTGTTGAAGGATTTCTTCAACTGGGCCACAAGGAACTCCATCTATCCGCTTCATTTCGGTATCATGTGTTGTGCCTTGGAGATGGCCGTCGCTTCGGCACCGAGGTTCGACGCTCAGAGGATGGGGGTCATCTACAGATCGACACCCCGTCAGTGCGATGTGCTCTTGGTCAATGGCCCCGTGAGCAAGAAGTTGAAGCCCGTCCTAAGGCGGCTATACGATCAGATGCCTGGGCCCAAGTGGGTCATCGCCATGGGTGAGTGCGCGATATCCGGCGGACCGTTCTGGGAGAGTTACAATGTAGTCCCTGGCGTGGACGCTTTCATCCCAGTCGACATTTACATACCCGGATGCCCGGCCAGGCCCGAGGCGTTGATCGACGGGTTCTTGAAATTGCAGAAGATGATCTTGGAGAACAAGCGCGGCCTTCTTACGGGCCGATGATATGGAAGACTACAGGGGATCATGTATGAGGGAAGGGGGACGAAGCAACCAGGATCCTACGGGGAACATCGAGAGAGCCCCGTTGACGATAGGCGAGGACCCTGAGGAGCATGTGCTCCGGACGATCAATGACGAGTTCGGCAAGTCGGTCGAGGGATCTGAGAGGGTCAGGGCTGGACTCATACGCGCCAGGCTCGCTCGCGACAGTCTCTATGATGCATGCAAACTCCTGAGAGACGACCTTGGATTCGAACACCTGTCGATGATATCCGCGGTCGACTACCCTGACAGGTTCGAGATAGTCTATCACATCAATTCCTATCAATCGAATATCATGCTGGAGCTCATCGTGAAGCTACCCAAGGACGACCCGACGGTCGATTCCATATCATCGATATGGGGCGGGGCCAATTGGAACGAGAGGGAATCGTACGATCTGATGGGCATAGTGTTCAATGACCATCCGAAGCTGGAAAGGATACTGTTGCCGAAGGATACAATGTACCACCCACTGCGCAAGGATTTCAGGATGTGATCATGGATGGCCGAAATGTGGATCAACATGGGACCGCAGCACCCTATGACGCATGGTCTGTGGAACCTCCGCGTCAAGGTGGATGGAGAGACCATCGTAGACGCGGAACCCGAGGTCGGCTATCTCCACCGCGGCATCGAGAAGATCTGCGAGAACAGGACATATCCGCAGATAATCCCGCTCGCGGACAGGCTCTGCTATGGTTCCTCGCTCACCTGGAGTCACCTGTACTGTATGACAGTTGAGGACCTGATGGGGGTCGAGGTCCCTGAGAGGGCCGAGTACATCCGGGTGGTAACCCTTGAGATGCAGAGGCTCGCCTCCCATCTCATGTGGCTCGCGGCGTATGCCGTGGACCTCGGGATGATGGCCGGATTCATCTACTCGATGAGGGACAGGGAGGTCCTCGTTGACCTTCTCCAGAGCCTTTCGGGTTCGCGGTTGACATATAACTATCCTCGTATAGGCGGTGTCGCGCACGACCTCCCACCGAACTGGGACAGGGAGGCGTTGCGTGCATGCAATTACATCGAAACTCGTCTGAAGGAATACGAGGACCTGTACGAGGGTTCGAAGATATTCATGATGAGGAACGTCGATGTCGGCCTCCTCACGAAGGAAGATGCTCTCGACCTAGGCGTCACTGGCCCACCTTTGAGGGCGAGCGGCGTGAGGTACGATATGCGCAAGGACCGACCCTATTCCGTTTACTCTGATCTCGATTTCGAGGTCTGCTCGCGGCCTGAAGGTGACTGCTTCGCACGATATCGCGTAAGAATCGATGAGATGTGGGAGAGCTGTAAGATCATCAGACAGGCGATACAGCGCATGCCAAAAGGCAAATGGCGCACAGTCGCTCCGAGGAACGCACCCGTAGGCACCGGCTTGGGCAGGGTCGAGGATCCCCGAGGCGAAGGGATGATGTATGTCGTCGGAGACGGTTCGGACAAGCCGTATCGCCTCAAGATCCGTAGCCCCATCTTCATAACCGTATCCGCCGCCCCTAGTATGCTGGTAGGCTACAAGATGGCCGATGTCGTGGCCATAATGGGTGGATTGGACATGTGCATCGGGGAGTGTGACAGGTGAGACCATGAACCTCTTCCAATTCTGCAATGGCATCATCGTATGGCTCGTGGAACTGGTCAACAACCTGTGGTACTGGCTCGGGGATGTGCTTCCGTGGTACTTCGGTGATTTCTTCACTGGCATCGGTGACTTCGCAGGATCCCACGGTCACATCGTGGTGATGACTATAGTGCTGGAATCGCTCATGGTCATCATTGTCGCGCTCATCAACGTCCTCAACTTCATATGGTTGGATAGAAAGCTCAGCGGCCGGATATTCGACTTCTACGGTCCATACTATGTGGGTTACAGAATCGGTGGCTGGCTACAGAACCTCGCGGACGGCATGAAGCTTTTCGTCAAGGAGATAATCGTCCCCGCCAAGGCTGACAAGCTCGGGTTCCTTCTCGCTCCAGTCATATTCGTGGGCTCTTCCTTCCTCATCCTCGCGACGATACCATTGAGCCCCAACTTCGGCATAGCGACCAACGAATCCGGAGAGTTCGTGACTGCTGGAGTGCTCTTCGCGTTCGCTGCGTTCGCGATAGCGCCGTTCTCCATTCTGCTCGCAGGCTGGTCTTCCAACAACAAGTTCACGCTGATAGGTGGGATGAGGTCCGCCGCTCAGATGATGAGCTATGAGATCCCACTATTGCTGACAGTCGCCAGCGTGGTCCTGCTCGCAGGAAGTTTCAGTTTCGTGGGGATAGTCGATGCGCAGCATGACATATGGTTCGCGATACCCCTGTTCATCGGCTTGGTCGTATTCCTCGTCTGCATAGCCGCTGAGGTGGAGGTGACCCCGTTCGATCTGCCCGAGGCCGAGGCAGAACTCGTCGAGGGATGGACCACAGAATACAGCGGGATGCGCTTCGGATTATTCATGATGACATCATATCTTCGCGGATACGCCGGTGGCGCGCTGGCTACTGCACTGTTTCTGGGAGGATGGCAGGGGCCATCCCTGATACCGGACGAGATATGGTTCCTGATCAAGGCTTACACCGTGTTCGTAGTCATCGAATGGATGAGATGGTCCCTTCCAAGGGTCCGTGTCGACCAGATATTGGAGCTCGGCTGGAAGCGACTCCTGCCACTGGCCGTCCTCAACCTGCTCATAGCAGCGACATTCAAGACGATGGGGTGGTTCAGTGGTTAGAGAGCGAGGCAAGGTGAGCTTCTTCGGATATGTCGTGAGGCCGATGATGCGCACTGGCCGTCAGTTCGTGCGCTCGCTCATACTCGGCAGGCCCAATACCGTTCTCTATCCTCATGAGAAACTGGTGTTGCCTCAGGTATACAGAGGGAAACACACTCTTGATTTCAAGAAGTGCATCGGTTGCGGAAACTGTCTCAATATCTGTCCAAACGAATGCATGTGGCTAGAGAAGATTGAAGATCCTGAACTCGGAAAGATCGAAAGGCCTGGTGTCGATCTAGGCAGATGCCTCTTCTGTGGCTTCTGTGCTGAAGTATGTCCTACGGTCGCGCTGCACTTGACGACCGAATTCGAGTTGGCCGACCGCGAGAGGGAGAGCTTCGTCCTCAGTCCGAAGGACATTCGCGACGATGCATTCGCTTCCACATTCAAGGAGGAGCGCCAGTCGCGCAAGCTGCCGTATCTTGATTTGTCTAAGTGCACCAGCTGCGAGAAGTGCGCGGAAGAATGCCCCGAGATGTGCATAGCCATGATGCCAATCGAGAAGGTCGACAAGAAGAAGCCCGAGATCAACCTCGCCAAATGCACATCATGTGAGAAGTGTATCACCGCGTGTCCTGAGAATGCGCTCGTGTCGACCGAGGTATACGAATCATATTTCGAGACGCCGGAACCGAGATTGCTGCTGTCCAAGTGCACGGGTTGTTCCGCATGTGCGCGCGCGTGCCCCACAGATGCCATTTACATGATGGAGATGCCTGGGAGCGAGAAGACTCTCAAGGATGGCAAGAAAGGGAAGCCTAAGAAACGGGCGGTATTCGTGTTCGAGAAATGCGTCGGCTGTGGTCGATGTTTCAAAGCATGTAAGTTCGGAGCGATCGAGATGCCGGGGGTGAAGAAGTGACCTGGGAGCTGTTCATATTCCTGTTCCTTGCCGCGTCAGCGTTGATATCTGCTCTTCTTGTGGTGAGAGCCAGGGAGATAATCCATGGAGTAGTGGCACTGGCCACCTGCTTCATTGCCGTGGCTTGTATGTATATCATGCTTAATGCCGAATTCGTCGCGATCGTTCAGATACTCGTATATGTAGGCGCAATCGTAGTCGTCATCCTGTTCGGAATAATGCTGACCAAGCGCGAGATAATGGAGAGTGGTGACTGATGAAGCTCAACACGATCATCAAGGGCTCGTCTCTGCTCCTGCTCGCGTTGCTCTTCGTGCTGGTCGTGACAGGCGTGTCGTGGCCCGAGGGTGATATGGATGCTGTGACGAACGAGGACGTCGCGTGGTTGATGTTCGGGACGGACAACTCGAGCGGGTACGCCCTCATCGTCCTGATGATTGGCGTGCTCCTATTCGTCGCGTTGCTGGGCGGGATCTTTCTTGCAAAGGAGGAGAAGGAATGATCCCAATCGAGTACTGGCTCATATTCAGCTCGCTCCTGTTCGTCATTGGTGCGTATGGCGTCGTGTCTCGGAAGAACGCGATCGTCGTACTCATGTGCATAGAGATAATGCTCAACGCGGCAAACATTAACCTCGTGATGTTCAGCAGTTATCATAGCGTCCTGCACACGGTCCCAGACGCGACCGGTCAGGTGTTCGCGCTGTTCTCAATAGCCATAGCGGCCGCCGAGGTCGCGGTGGGTCTGGCTATCATACTATCGGTTTACAGAAGGTATCAGACGATCGATGTCGACAAGATAAACATCCTGAGGTGGTAGAGTGCTAGAGTATGCGTGGCTGATCCCAGTCTTCCCGTTCGTGGCGTTCCTACTCATAGCGCTGTTGCCGAAACGCACGCTCTGGTGGGAATCGGGTGCGGTCTACGCCATCGCAGGCACACTGTGCTCGTTGGTGCTCTCCATGCTGGTCGTTTGGAGCGTCCTGAACGGTGAGACCCTCACGACGGATACGCCCAAGTTCAAGTGGCTGGAAGTGGGGGACTTCTCTCTTGAGTTCGGCGTGTGGATAGACCAGTTGACCGCGCTCATGCTAGTGGTCGTTTCCATAGTCGGCACCCTTGTCGTGGTCTACTCCGGCGGTTACATGCGCGAAGAAGGGGAGGGCAGGAGACGCTACTACGCCGAGATAACCCTCTTCATATCGGTGATGTTCGGTCTGGTGATATCCGACAACTATCTCCAGATGTTCATATTCTGGGAGCTTGTCGGTCTTTGCTCATACCTGCTCATAGGTTTCTGGTACGAGAAACCGTCCGCAGCCAGTGCTGCCAAGCGGGCTTTCATAGTCACCCGCGTGGGAGATATAATGTTCATGGCGGGCATCATAATCCTGTTCAAGTATGTGGGGAGCCTCGACTTCGAGACGCTCTTCTCAGAATCCGCTGCCGTCGCGGTACCTACTGACATGATGATACTCGCCACTGCGCTGATATTCGGTGGAGCCATAGGAAAGAGCGCACAATTCCCTCTGCACGAATGGTTGCCGGATGCTATGGAGGGCCCGACAACGGTATCGGCCCTCATTCATGCGGCCACGATGGTCAAGGCAGGGGTGTATCTCGTGGCGAGATCGTATCCGCTGCTCATACATGCCCCTGAGAGCCTGCTGTTCGTAGCAGTCATCGGCGGCGTGACCGCGATACTGGCCGCGACAGTCGCTTTGGCGGCGAACGATATCAAACGCGTTCTGGCATACAGCACCATCAGCCAGCTCGGATACATGATCCTCGGGCTGGGAGCCGGCGGTTATCTGGTGATATATGCGAATTCCCCTGGAGGATATGCGGCTGCGACATTCCACCTGATGAACCATGCGTTCTTCAAAGCCCTCCTGTTCCTTTGCGCCGGAAGCGTGATACACGCGATAGGCACGAACGACATGCGACTCATGGGTGGTTTAGGCAAGAAGATGAAGATCACATCGCTCACGATGCTGATCGGAGCGTTAGCCATATCGGGCATACCGCCGTTCTCTGGTTTCTGGAGCAAGGACGAGGTGCTGGCTGCCGTATGGCACGCCGGGGAGTTCGATTCCGTCTTCTTCCTGCTTTGGCTGATGGGCATAGTCACCGCGTTCATGACTGCCTTCTACATGTTCCGAATGTGGTTCATGACTTTCGCGGGGGAGCCTCGGTCCGAATACCACGCGCACGAATCGCCCAGGATAATGACTGTTCCGTTGATGATACTTGCAGGCTTGGCCATGACATCCGGATTCGTTCTGTTCATCGGTGACGGATTCAAGGGATTCATGGAATCGTCGATCGAAGGACTGTTGCACGGTGCGGAGCACGAGTCACTGGTCGACATCGCGGCCGAGATATTCACCGATCCGCTGACCTATGTATCACTTACCCTCGCTGTCGTTGGGATAATGCTTGCGAGGAAGATCTACCTCACTCCGGGATTCGACCGGAGCATGTTCTCCCGCGGATTCAATGGCAAGCTTCAGCGCGCTCTCGAGAACAGATGGTACATCAGCAAGTTCTACGACGACTTCGCTGTGAAAGTGGTCTATGGCCTGTCGTTGATCGCAGACAAGTTCGACAGATATGTTATAGATGGCCTGGTGAACGGATTCGCGTTCCTGGGTGGCAATACCGGAAACTTCATCAGACGGCTGCAGGACGGCAACGTGCAGCGCTACGCGAGTCTCATATTGGTTGGTATCTGCCTGCTGTTGATACTCGTTCTATACATATTGCCATGGGGTGGGTGATTGACGATGCTCGAAGGTGTGCCTGTGCTTTCTCTGACAATACTCATTCCTCTCATCGGAGCGTTCATCACGTTCTCGCTGGGCAAGTATGGGAAGTATGCGAAGTACATCGCCCTCGCCTTCTCGGTCGGGGCGCTGCTACTGTCGTTGTTGATCGCATATGAGTTCGCCACCGATCCCTCGCCGTCAGCGACTGGCTATCATTCCGATTATCAGTTCTACGAGGAACATGCATGGATCAGCACGCTCGGGATCAACTATATCGTGGGTCTGGATGGCATCAGCCTTCCGCTGTTCGTTCTAACGACCCTTCTTTGCACGCTATCCATCATATTCTCCTGGGATACTGAGAAGCGCCCGAAGGAATACTTCGGTCTCATGCTCATTCTTGAGGTCGGAGTCCTTGGCGTTTTCGTTTCCTTGGACTACTTCATGTTCTACGTGTTCTGGGAGGTCGTTCTGATACCGATGTACTTCATGATCGGTATCTGGGGCGGTCCGAGGAAGGACTATGCTGCGATCAAGTTCTTCATCTACACGCATGTCGCGAGCCTGGCATTGCTCATCGCCATCATGGCGATGTATTTTGAGGCTGGTCTGCAGACCTTCAGCATGGAAGCGATAGCGGGCGTAAGCGTGGACTTTGCCAAGGGTGTGCAGGTGGCCATCTTCGCTGCGATGTTCTTCGGGTTCGGTGTGAAGCTCCCAATGGTTCCGTTCCACACATGGCTTCCTGACGCACATGTCGAAGCGCCAACTGCGGGGAGCGTGCTGCTAGCCGGCTTGTTGCTCAAGATGGGTGGATACGGGATCATCAGGGTCGCGATGACCTCCCTGCCTCAAGGCGCTGATAGCCTTTCCGTGCTCATGGCCGTCATGGGTGTCGTGAGCATCATCTACGGTGCAATATTGTGTCTGGCACAGACCGATTTGAAGAAGATGGTCGCATATTCGTCGATAAGCCATATGGGCTTCGTTTTGCTGGGCTTCGCCACTCTGGGTGAGGTCGGCATCGTCGCGGGAGTCTTCCAGATGTTCGCCCACGGTCTCGTAACTGCTGTGTTGTTCATGATGTGCGGCGTTGTGCAGCACAAATGTGGGACGCGATTGATTCCGCAACTGGGCGGACTGGCCAAGAGGATGCCGATCGCGGCGGCGATGATTACCATCGGATTCCTCGCATCACTTGGCTTGCCTGGTCTAGTCAGCTTTGCAGCGGAGTTCATGGTGTTATACGCGACTTTCGCGAAATGGTCGATGTGGGTGTTCGTTCCGATAATAGCTGTCGCAATCACGGCTGCCTACTATCTGTGGGCGTTGCAGAAGTCCATGTTCGGGCCGATGACAGACAAGATCGACACATCCCACCTGAAAGATGTCACATGGTACGAAGGAGTACCCGTCGCCATACTGATAGTCCTGATCGCGGTCTTCGGGGTCTTCCCGTCATTGATATTCTCGAAGATCACGCCCGCTGTAGAGATCCTTCTAAGGCTGTATGGAGGTGGATGATTTGGAGATACTGAATACCCTGGAGCCGTTCCTTCCGCAGCTCCTGCTGATACTATTTGCGACCCTGATGCCCGGGCTTGATTACCTGTTCAAGGACAAGAGGATCGTGGCTTTCGCGTCACTGATACCGCTGATCGCCATCATGGGTGCGGTCGTGACTTGGCTCTTCACGGACTCTTGGACACCCCCGGGCAGCAGCATCGCCCTCGTGGAGATCAATCTGTTCTCCGGGCTGTTCATGCTGGTCTTCCTGGCCGTCGGCATCATTGTCGTACTCACCTCGATGGATTTCGTTAGGACTGATAAGAACCAGGGAGAATACTATGCCTTGATACTCCTTGCGATCGCAGGTATGACTCTGGTGGCCAGCGCAGCCGACCTGTTCGTCATATTCGTGGGCTTGGAGATCGCTGGGATATCCTCGTTCGCCCTGTCTGGATTCAGAAAGCACGAGAAACGTTCTGCCGAGGCCGCCACGAAATATTTCATAATCGGTGGTTTCTCGTCCGCACTCACGCTGTTCGCGATATCTCTGTTCTATGGCATCGCCGGCACGACGAACATATCCGCTATGGGTGCCGCGATGGATGCATCCTTCACCTCTTTCGAAGGTTCTGAATCGTTCGCATTGCTCGCCACTGTGCTCGTCCTGGCAGGCTTCGGTTTCAAGGTGGCGCTCGTGCCCTTCCACATGTGGGCGCCCGATGTGTACGAGGGTGCGCCGACACCGATATCCGGTCTGCTCGCAGCCGCATCCAAGAAGATGGGTTTCGCCGCGTTCTTCAAGGTGTTCCTGATCGGCTTGATAGTCACGAAATCAGATTGGGACATCGCGATTGCGATACTGGCTATCATAACGATGACCGTGGGCAACCTGATCGCTGTGTCGCAGACGAACATCAAGCGCATGCTAGCATATTCGTCGGTCGCTCAGGCAGGATACATCCTCATCGCGCTCCCGGTCGGCACGCAGTATGCTGTCGCGGGTGCGTTATTCCATATCCTGACGCATGCGTTCATGAAATCCGGGGCGTTCATGGTCGTTGCCGGCATGGCGTCTTGTGCGATAGGGGAGAAATTGGACGATTTCAAAGGCCTAGGCAAACGCTCCCCGTTCCTCGCGATCTCCATGACGTTGTTCCTATTCTCTCTGGCGGGCATACCACCTCTCGCGGGATTCGCCAGTAAGTTCGTGCTGTTCTCGTCCGCCGTGTACGGCTCGAGTGACCCCGGACCGAGCTGGTTGATCTGGCTTGCGGTCGCTGCGGTCCTGAACAGCGCGTTGTCCCTGTACTATTATGCGCGCGTGATCAAGTACATGTACATGGAGAAGGGGTCGGAGGCGAAGGTCAAGGTGCCGAGATCCACTACGGCTGCAATCGCTATATCGCTCGCCATGACTATCGTGCTAGGCGTATACTTCGACGCGGTTATGGATCTCTGCCTACGGGCAGCAGAGGCATTCAGCAACCTGCCGATAGGGTTCTGATACTGACCCGTTCTCCTTGCTCACAGGAATCCTGCAGCTATTATGCCAGCAGAGAGCAACAGCCCTGTGATGAGGTGTATCTGTATTGTCATCGCTTGTGCAGGGACCAGTTCTCTCACGGCCTCACACTTCTCACGCACAATCTTGATTGCCTTCAACGCAATGGGCAAGGGTGCAAGCGCGATTAGCGCGTACAGCGGGTACACGTTCAGCAATAGCAATGCCACGATCATAGCAAAGGCTGCGACCATGATCCCGACGTACCATGACGCTGCCTTGGCCAGCCCCATCCTGACGACCCAATGGTTCTTACCTGCGGTTCCATCTGATTCTCTGTCCGGGAACTGATTGATGAACAGCACTAGCCCGATGAATAGTCCTACGGGGACTCCTGCAAGGAAGACCGGGACGCTGAATGTCTGGGTCTGGACCAGATAGGCGCCCTCCACTATCAATGGACCGAAACCCAATCCTAGCGCGACCTCCCCTACGCCTTTCGCGGCAAGCCCCGACCTCGGTATCGTGTAGAAATATCCGAATCCTATGCCCACGATTCCAAGCGGAATAACGAGCCATGTGGTAGCATAAGCGAGATAGAATCCGATGGCCGCGCATCCGCCGAACATAAGCATCGAGGCGATGTACACCTCTTTCGGGGTGAGCACGCCTTCTACAAGAAACGGGCTTCCTCCGTTGAACGGGGTCCTGTTCTTATTGTATATGTCCGTCCCGCTCTTGTAGTCAAAGTAATCATTGATGACGTTGGTTGCTGCGTGAGCGAGAATGACACCTAAGGTTACGAGGCCGAAGAGTATGGCGTCAAAACTCTCTTCGGATTGCCATGCGATGGCCGTTCCAAGTATCGCAGGTATTATCGCGGCCGTAAAGAACGGCACTCGCAGTTCCGCGATCCATATCTTGAGTTTGGATGGTTTCCCGCTGGATTCGTTCATGAGATTTCGATATGCAACTGGTCAAACTTGGATATAAATAATGCGGGTAATCCAACGCCTTCTGGCTATCATCTGCTAACAAGAGCCAGCAACCACTAGGGTTAAGTAGAGATTGGGGCATATGCGAATATTGATGAGTCCATCCCCTTGGGATTTTGGCATCTCTAAGGAGCTTAGCTTAGTCGATGAGAAGCTCCGCCAGATGGTCGCTTCTGGCGAGAAGAGTCTCACCGAGGCCGCGTTGCACGTGATTGATGCCGGTGGAAAGCGCCTCCGGCCAACCGTGACGATACTGTCATTCAAGAGCCTAGGCGGAGAGGATGTTCAGAAGATTGCCGATATCGCAGCTGCCTTCGAGCTCATACACTCTGCGACGCTAATCCATGACGATATTAATGATGGCGGGCTTGCTAGGCGAGGTCGCGAGACGGTCTACAAGAAGTACGGGTTACATAACGCGATCGTTACAGGGGATTTCCTTTTCGTGAAAGCCTTCTCTCTAGGAGGGCTGTTCGACAAGAATGTTGTCCAGACAACTGCGGATGCGTGTGCGAAACTCGCCGAAGGCGAGATACTTCAGAATAGATATAGGCACACTCAGAACATGACCGTGGACATCTACCTGAAGGTGATGGAGCGCAAGACTGCGGAACCCTTGAGGGCGGGCGCGATGGTCGGGGCCTACCTGGCCGGTGGGACTCTCGAAGACATCAACAATCTGGCGAGCTATGGCCTCAATATGGGTATCGCATTCCAGATCGCTGATGATATCCTGGATTTCGTTGGTGATGAGAAGCGTACTGGCAAACCCGTCGGGATGGATCTTAAAGAGGGGTATCTGACCCTGCCATCACTATTGGCCATGAAGGATTCGGAGACTGCTCGCAAAGAGATACTCGAACTGGTCAAGATGGATGACCCGTCTGCCGAGAAGGTCAGACATTGTATCGATCTGGTCGTGGAATCCGGGGCGATGGATAAGGCGAAGGGTATGGGCGAATATTATGCCCTTGAGGCGTTGCAGCACCTGGGTTCCCTGCCCGACACCAAATACAGCAGATCCCTGAGAGAGCTCGTTAATAGTGTCTTGAACAGAGATTCGTAGGTGACTCGATTATGATGGATGCTAATGGTATGTCCGGGAGACATTGGACGGAGGTCGTTGAGGCGCTCGAGGAGATTGCCCCAGACTATGATCGAGTGAACCAGTTGATCACATTCGGACTCGCTGATAGATGGCGCCGAGAAGTGGCCGCGTACGCAGAGCCCGATGATGTTGTCCTAGAGGTAGGCTCTGGACCGGGCTCTTTCGCCAGACATCTAATCTCCAAATCGATATATTGCATCGAACCATCCGGCGAACTCGCGAACTATTCGAAGGAGCTGCTGGATCAGAATCGCATACAATTGGTTAGGGCGGTGGGCGAGAAGATACCGATGGCGGATCAGAGCGTTGATAAGGTGTTCTGCGTATTCTCATTCAGAGATTTCTTCGACAAGGGTGAGGGGATCTCCGAGATCCACAGGGTTCTGAAAGCAGGAGGCGAGGTTCGCATAGTGGATGTCGCGAAGCCGCCACCAGGGCCGCTCGCGAAGTTGCTTGATATGCATGTCAAGCACATCGTCCCGAGGCTCGCCAGGATAGCTGTGAATCCTGCGTCATACCATCGGCTGAAGCGAGACCCTTACATGACTTTCGTGGACACTTACAAGGCATTCGGATTCACATCGATCTATGAGAACCTCCTATCCCAACAGGGTTTCTCAGAGGTCAAGACTGAGTTCCTCAAGATGAAGGGTGCCACGATGACCAGGGGGAAGAAACCTTGGACGTCGACGTCCTGATAGTCGGTGCAGGTCCAGCAGGGAGCACGACCGCGAGGTTCTGTGCGTCCGAGGGCATCGACGTTTTAATGATCGATAGGCGGCGGGAGATAGGCTATCCTGTGCAATGTGGAGAGCTTCTTCCAGACACTGATGAGATGTACACGATATTCCCCGAAGGTCAGGATCTCAAGGAACTCTTCACACTACCATCGCACCTGATCCAAAGAACGTGCGACAATATTGACCTCATATCACCTGGTGGAAAGACATACAGATGCGAATTCAAGTCACATGTCCTCGATAGGCGGTTCTTCGACAAGCACCTGGTCGATTTGGCCATCAACGCAGGATCTCGACTTAGCATGGATTCGTCCCTGCTGTCCCTGGAGAACGGCATCGCACGGACGACCCTGGGGAACATCAAGGCGAAGGTGATAGTTGGCGCGGATGGTCCCAACTCGAAGACTATGAGACAGACGGGCATGGACGATTCCCGCATGAACTATCCTGCGGTGACCTGTCAGGCGAAGGGTTCGTTCGAGCCGGTTGTCAAGATGTACTTCGGTAGTGTCGCTCCGGGTGGGTATGGATGGATAATCCCGAAGGCCAGTGGTGCGAATATCGGGATCGGGTTCAACCCCCGCATCTTCAAGGGCCGCCCGCGGACGGTCTTCGACAAATTCATGGCAACTATGGATTGCGAATATGGGGACCTCACGATGGGTCTGGTCCCTATGTCCGGACCTGCCTCATCCACTGTACGAGAGAATGTATTGCTGGTTGGCGACGCTGCGGGGCAGGTGATGGCGACGAACGGCGGGGGCATTCCGACGGCGATGATAGCTGGAAGGATTGCCGGCAAGACGATCGCTGAACACTTGGCCGGGAAATGCTCTCTTTCAGTATATGAGAAGCGATGGCGAGAAGTGATGGAGAAACCATTGCGGACCGCTCTGTCCACTAGGCGATTGGCAGACATATTCTTCTTGAACGACCGGCTCCTTGGGATGTCCATGCGTATATTGGGACGGAGAGGTCTCGACCGCGCGATTCGATGCAAGAGGATATTATTCTAGAGTCTGGAGCCGGGTCCGAGTCATCAACGCTTCGTCCGTGGTTTCCTCTTCCTTGCAGATTTGGTGCCGCTTCCGCATATGTCGCAGACACTGACATTCGATTCGAAGATCTTCCCGCAACCGATGCATCTTGCTTCCCAATGCCAAACGCTTGTGATGCCTCTCTGGTCGAGTCCTCGGCAAGGCACTCCGAGCTCGGCCGCAGTGTTCTGGATGGAGTAATCATCGGTAACCAATTGATAGCCAGTCTCGTGGGCCAGGGCCAACACCTCGATGTCCGTGTCAGAAAGCCTGGAAATATCGCCGGTCACCCTGGCTGCCAGCTGCACCTTTTCGATGTGCTTCTCTTCCGGGGAGTATACCCTAATTTTTGATGCCAGAAGGAATTCCAGGCGTGGACCCATTCCTTCCCTCTCCAACTCTCTGACGACTCCTGGGGAGATGATCAGTTCATATCCATCGGGAAGGTCTTTGCCGTAGTATAGTGCAGATGTATCCAGTACAAGACCCTTCATTACATCTCACTCCAATATCCCATATGCGCCCCTTGCCTCCAGCTCCACCAGCCGCTCGATGTCCACCTTTCCTTCTTCTTCGAGGGTGGGCTTCAGCTTGCTATATGTGGATGGCTTGTTCGGAGCGACCGCACAACATGATCCCGGAAGGATTGATATCTCATAAGTCCCGATCTCCTTGGCGATCCGCTCGATCTCGATTTTATCATAACCTATCAGTGGTCTTAGAATCGGCAGTGAAGTCGCGTTCTCCTCAACGAGGATGTTTGCTAGGGTCTGGGATGCCACCTGTCCCATGGACTCTCCCGTTATGATGAAACCCGCATCGTGCTCCGCCGCCAACCTCTCCGCAACCCTCAGCATTGTCCGTCTGCAGAGGACGCACTGGATATTGCTCCTGCAGTTCCTCGCGATCTCCGACTGCGTTGGACCGTGAGGAACCATCAACTTGGCATGATTCTTCCCTGTGACCTTGTCCAGCTGTATCATCAGCGCCTTGGCCTTGTCTATCTCCGCATCGCTTGTGAACGGTCTGTTGTCGAAATGCACGAGGACGAGGTCCATCCCCTGTCCTGCTATCAGGTATGCCGCTACGGGAGAATCTATGCCTCCTGACAGCAGAACGATGCCTTTCAATGGATCACCGACCTACTTCCTGCTCGACGCAGTGAGATATTCATAGTTGTGCCTTCCGCAACACTCGCAATCAGGGTTCTTCTTCAGTCTTATCTTCTGGATCTCTTGGTTCCAGATGTCTAGTATCATGAGTTCCTCTGTATGGTCCTTGTGCATCATTATCTTGAACGCCTCTGTGACTTCCATGGCTGCAACGACTCCTGGCAGTGTGTTTGCTATGCCGATGGTATCGCATGTCGGTAGCTCTCCTGGGGCGGGCAGTTTCGGGAAAGCGCATCTGAGGCAGGGACCATCACCTTTTACGACCAGGACCATCCCGCTGACTCCGACAACGCCCCCATATATCCACGGGACACCATTCTTCACGCACACATCATTGACCAGAAACCTGGTCTCCATGTTATCTGTGCCATCTACCACAACTGAAGCTCCGAGAATGATCTTCTCCGCATTGTTCGAATTGATCTCGGTATGCATGCCCCTGATTTCTATGGTTGAGTTGATCTTCTTCAGATGCTCGACGGCCACATGTGCCTTGGGCCTGCCGACATCCGCTTCCTCGAACATCGTCTGCCTCTGCAGGTTGGTGGTGTCAACGACATCCCTGTCGACGACGCTCACGCTGCCGACACCCGCTCTCACGAGGTACGACGATGAATGAGTCCCGAGGGCGCCACAACCGATGACAACAGCCTTCGAATGGGCCAATCTCTTCTGGCCTTCTGCCCCTATCTCCGGGAGCAGTATCTGCCTGGAATATCTGTCTTCCATGGTCCAGGATGAGATGGCCTGGACCCGTATTAATTGCTTTCACTGCCAGATCGGAACGCTGATGCATGCCATTCTGGCTGCATCATCAGACGAACCTGTATGCCATCGTGAATCGATCCCTGAATTCCCTGACCTGCTTCTTCATGTTCTTGCCTCTTGCGGCATCCATGAAGATGTCTGCCAGTTCAGGCATATGTTTCTCCTTCAGGCCTAGCCTGGTGACCTCTGCCGTTCCCAGCCTTCCCACTGAATCGATTATGAGGTTGGATGTCTCCAATCGTACTGAGAGGTCGTTCATGCTCATTCCGAAAGCCTCGGTCGCCTTCTGCTGGTCGATGAGCAATTGGTGCGATTCCGAGAATCCAAGGTCTTCGAACATGAGTGGAAATCCTCTCCCGTACAGTTCCTTTCCGAAACGCTTGGAGTTCTTGACCACCTGTTTGGCATACTGGGGTCCGAACCTCTTCATTTCCAGCAGGGCCTGTCCGAGTGCCGCGACCCTGTTCCAGTGCACGTTATCGACTATCCTCCATGTGAGGTTCTTACGGACATTCGCATCCATTTCCTTGCTGTTGGTCACAATGAGCCCTCCCTGTGGTCCGAAGAAGCTCTTATGGGTCGAGCCGAAGAGCGCATCCGCCCCTTCCCTGAGCGGATTCTGAAACTGCCCTCCGGCTATCAATCCGAGCACATGGGACCCGTCATAGACCAGTTTCGAGCCCGCGCTCCTGCACGCCTCCTTGATAGGTTTCATATCATACGGAAACAGGATGAACGATGCGCCGAGAATGACCAGTTGAGGTTTGACCTTCTTGATCTCCCGTGCGACGGTTGCCGGGTCCAGGTTCTGTCTGGTTGCATCGAATGGCAGCGAATGCGCGTTCAAACCGAATATGTCGGGGATGTACGCCTGCCCGTATCCATCATATCCTCCCACCTCGACGGGTATCGCGGACATGGTGTCCCCCCTCTTCGTGGTGGATGCAATGACTATCATGGCGGCTATGTGCCCTGCCAGTGGCTGCACGCAGGCGTGCTCGGATCCGAACACTTCGCAGGCCGCCTCCTCGCATTTCAGCTCGACCTCTGTCGTGATCCTGGTCCCTCGGTATGAGTTCTCCACATAAGCGCCCGCAAACTCCGCGTTCACCGGTAGGGTATACCTGTGACCGAAATCAGAGGCGAGGAGTGCCCTTACCTGTGGACTAGCCATGTTCTCCGATGGGAGTAGATTGATCGATTCTTCCAGGCGCCAGTGCTCCTGCTCCCTCATCCTGTCTAGAAAGTAAGAACTCTTCATGACGACACGGACCCCTATACGCTGGCCATGTTTATCGATTTGTCGTCTGTTCAGTTGTAGATCTGGAACTTGCTGTCGTTCCCTGAGAATGCAGGGAACTCCTGCTCATCGTCATCGTAGTCCTCTTCCATGACCACATTGACCAGCACGTTCACGATCTCTCTAAGTTGTTTCAGGTCGTCCCTAAGGTGCGCGATCTCAGCAAGCAATTTCTTTTCATCACTGTTCGTCAATGCGGCCCCCCTATTCTTTGAATCTGCAACCACTTATCTAGTGTTTTGGTTTCGCCAGTTCGAATTCCCTGTAATCGTCAGCCAGCTTGCGCCTCTCATCGTGTTCGCAACGGGTACACCACAGGTCCCTGCCCTTGCGTTCCAAAGGCGTTCTGCAGACAGTGCAAAGCGCTCGTATGACTCCGAAATGAGGTCCTGAGGTCGTCAGTTGAACGGAAGGTTCTGCCTGTATCACCTGGGCTCTGACGAGGTCCCCTGCCCTGAGAAGGTCGCCTGCATCCTCGACATAGGATGACGCGATCTTGGAAACATGGACTGATGCCAGGGTCTCGCTGGAGATCGACCTCTTCTTTCCCTCCTGTGCGACGACTGAACATATGGCCATCGCGGGTTTGGTGTCAGTGACGTCTGCAAATACGACATCCCCATCCATGAGCACGATGGGTGGGTTCTCGAGTATCACCCTAGCGGTCTTCTCGCTCATGTCCAGGTCGAGTTCGCCGACGGCGCTCGCATAGATCCTGCCATCAGCTTCGTAGGTGCCCTCACCCGATATGTATTCCTCTGCAATAGCGACTTCGTCTCCCGGTAGTACTTTTCGGCCAGTTCGTGACAGATAGATCACCTATCTTTCAAACCTCAACAGAACGACTGGAATCGTCTCGTTAGCCTTTCTGTGAAACTCAAACGCATATGGAATCTCGAATTTATACCTTTTTATAGGTTCGCATGTTCCCCCGAGGCTCCTGACCATGTCTGCCACGAATGGGCCAGTGCCTTCGTTATGCAGTGAATACACCCTAGGGGCCAGTTCGATGGATTTCTTGATGAATTCTCTATCGGCATGCTTGTTCTGAGACCCGAATGGCGGATTCTGTACAACGGTGTCGAATTCGCCGGACAGTGTGGATACAGCTCCCTCAGTGAGTTCAACCTCCAGAAAGAGTGTCTCCGCGTTCTCCCTGGCAACCTTGACGGCCAACGGGTCGATGTCGATCCCGACCGACCTCTTCGCTCCGAGGAGCTTCGCGCCCAGGCAGAATATACCGTTCCCGCAGCCAAGGTCTGCCACGGTCCTATTGCAGATGTCCCCAGCAGACACGGCCTCCCACAATATATCTGCTGCCAGAGTCGCCGGGGTAGGGTACTGCTCGAGCCTCGGGGTGCGTGATTCCAGGGGTTTCAGTTTTTGAAGGGTAATCTCCAGCCTTCGCTTCTTGAGGAGCATCTGACCACGACCGAGCCTATCTCTATTTGGCCTCGTCGATCATCTTCCATCTTCGCAGCTTGTTCACTTCAGAGACGTCCCGTCCGTGGATGTCTCGCTCGACATCTGAAAGGTATTCTATGGCCATCAGCAAGCTGTCCTTGGATGGTTTCTGTATGTTGACTTTGGCCTTGCTGAAATCCCTGTCCACTATCTCCATCGCGCGGCCAGTATCGCCATATTGCTCGCAGAAATCGGACACTATCTCATCAACCGCCTGGGCGAGGGAGCCGCCTTCGAACAGGGCTTTCTTCTCGACATATTCGCCGGATATCATCATATCCCCGATCTTCCTGAACGCATCCTCGACGCTCGTTCCGATCTTCGCGCTGCTGAATATGACTGGCATCTCCATCTTCTCTGCAATCTTCGTGAGCTGTTCCTTGGTGGTCGAATCTGGCCCTGCAAGGTCGGTCTTGTTGCCCACGAACACTATCGGTATGGTTCCCAGAATGTCCCAAACCTCAGGAAGCCAGAACTGCTCCACCGACTCGACCGTCGCTGGTCTGCTGAGGTCGCAGGCGATGACGATCCCGTGGGACCCGCTCATCCCTTGAGCCCTCATCTTCTTGTAGTCCTTCTGGCCGAGGATGTCCCATATCATGAGGGTGAGATAGACTGTCTTGTCCGGATGCTTGAACACGATGTCCCTCTTGCTGACCTTGGTCCCGATGGTGGCGATGTATTTGTCGTCAAATACATCTATCACGAATCGTCGGATCAGAGAAGTCTTGCCCACTCCAGAATCGCCGATCAGTCCTATCTTCTTGATGTATCGTTTTGATTGAATTATGCCCAAGCGACCACCGACCCGTGGGATTAAATCATCTGAAGGATGGGGACTTCCGTCTAATCCTCCCAGTGAGAACATCCGATGTGAAGCGCGATACATAATATTTTCCCATCGCGCGATAAAAGATGAGTAGCTGTCAGTGTCGAATCACCGATTCACGTGCCTATCGCAGGTTGTTCGCAGAGGAGCGAATCAGTCCCGGGTATATGAAAAAGCTCATTATGGCTTACCTACCTTACGCGATACGCAGATGGACGATTTATCCGATAGAGCCCGCCTCCCCTCAAAGAAGGCCCTTGAGAACTATTCAAGCGCCTATATCGGCGCCTACATGAACGCCGTCGAACGAGAGAAGCCAGAGCATGTGCCTTCACTCGCCCGCAACTCTCCGTACGAGATCGAGGCATGCATGATGCCAAATCATTCGTTCGTCATGCTATTCGAGCGGGCAGACAAGCAGAGCATAATCGTGCACGAGAAGGACTGGCATTATGTCGAGAGCAAAGTGATGTCTGGCGTTTCTCATCTGGTGACGGTCTATGCTCACGAGGGACCGACAGTCGCCGATGCGATTGCCAAGGGGAAGAAGGACGCGGTCCGTGACATACGCGCCCTTGAGGATTCCAATGTTGCCAAGGCGATAGTCCAGCTCGAGAAGATACTCGAGGAACTGAGCAACATTGAGAAGGGGAACAAGAGCATACTCAAGATTGCGGACATGCAGCTTTCTAAGCTGCAGCCGATCAAGAACGCCATAAGGAACGCGGGTCCTGAGATCGATATGGTCGGCATGATCGATGCTCTCAGGAACTACCCGACGACCCCGGTCGAAATCAATATCGATCTCAAGGAGAAGGAACTGCTAGAGTCTATTTGCAGGGACCTTGGGGACTTGTCTGACATCATAAGACGTGTCGAAGTCCAGGACCAGAAGGTGGAGCAGCTCGAGCAGGCAATAACGAAAGGACTCACGGAGTTCCATACTGTGGTGGACGAGAAGGTCGGGAAAGGCCTCGCGGTCGTATTGTCCTCCTCAGACAGGAAGATCGACAAGGGATTCGATGAACTCCAGAACCAGATCAATTCGCTGAAGACCGAGAACGTTCCAACCGACCTCGAAGATCGCCTGAAAGGGCTCGAGGACGCGCTCTTGGACCTTAAGGATAGACCGGATGTCGCGAAGGAGATAGTTCTCGCAGTCGCGGACATAAGGGACAATATCAATAGGATGAATGGACGCGTGACGAAGATTGAGCAGTTCCTCGTCCATCTGACAAAACACCGTGTGGCTCCGAAGCAATGAATCGATTCCATATGAGCTGCTGTCTTCTAACCATGGACTTCTCTGATTGTCGCTGATGTCATCTTTGCCACTTCGAAACTCACGGTCTCTCCGACTATCAATGAGTTGAATTCCGTCCTCTTGACTGAATATGCCAAGAGTTCTCCGGGTTCGACATGGTTCACAGGATCCTCCGAGATGACTCGGATGTCTGCGAGGTAGTTGATCTCAGAGTATCCTAGATTCAACATCTCCTGCTCCATCGCCTGGGTAACGGTGATGTTGGCATCGTTATCCTTGAAGATCGGTTCCAGTGCGGGGTCTCTTATGTCAACGTCACCCAATGTGAAGACGACAAGGGTGTACTCGACATTGTCCTTGGTTCCTATGATCGTTTTGTGATCAACGGTGCCTTCGACAGTCACGGTGGAGAATGCGATGACATATGCTACCATGATAACCAGGATGACGACGGAGACGACTGCAGCGATGCTCCAAATGCTCTTCTTGCGGAAGACGCCCACTATCTCAATTCCTCGTATGCTGATTGTCATTACCTTCTTTATCTTTTGCATTTCCTTTTCATTAATTGCCAGAGGTCGGTGCATCAATTGTGATTATGATGCTCGGAGCGCGTAGCATTTGGAATTGCGATTTTTGTCTCCGGACGTACGCACCCCGTAGCCTTGATTGATGGACATTGACGATGGCAGTCCTTGAATTGGCAGGGGCACTGCTATCATCCTCATTGTTGTCGCAACGATGTCCATCTTCGTTCTGATGCGTCGCATAGGATGGATCGTGACTCGGAATAGACCAAATTCGTGGTTTTCAAATCGAATGAGAAACCACCGATCAAACTCATTCTCCTATCTGCTTGTGTGGAAATCGATTAGGCGATTACACGCCGATTACCTTGATACTCGTCATTGCGTCTTTTCGAGACTCACGGAAGTATTATATCCATGCATCCAGGTTTGGTATCTGGCCTAAGGCCAGGAGGTTCCCGGAAGATGATGCCAGATATTGTGTATTCAGTAGCGCCGGGGACCGCATGATTTTGAGCCGAGTTCCCGGTGTTCGACGACAACGAGCTAGCTTTGCGAACGTCCAAATCACGCATAGAATACCATGCCAAATACACCATATCTTGACAACAGCGTCGCATGGCGCATCAAGTCGGGAACCCTGGAATTCAAGGAAGCAGGGTACGGATCCACAGTGGAGACTATCCTCACCTCTGGATTGGCCACGGATGTGATCGGCCTTATCAGTGCTGGGAAGGAAGCGGACGTCTACCTGGGGACATATCATGACGCTCCGATTGCGATCAAAGTCTATCGCCTCTACCGCACATCGCATAGAGGCGGTGGCCCGATAAAGCTGGACAGCACCGGTTGGATGGCTGCCCTAGAGTTCGAACTCATGAGGCAGGCCTGGAAAGGAGGGGTCCGCGTGCCCGCGCCCGCACGGAGGGTCGAGAACATGTTCTCTCTCAGGTATCTTGGCGATGAGCAAGGTCCATCGCCACGGCTTCAAGAGATTGAATTGTCTCAACCGGAATCGTTCCTACGGACAATCCTTCAAGGCGTAGAAGATCTCGCCAGTGCGGGAGTCGTCCATACCGATCTCAGCGCGTACAATATACTCGTCCATGCAGGCGAGCCATGGTTCATCGACTTCTCGGAAGCGCTGCGGGTCGACCGCACAGGTGACGTGCCTTGGATGCGTCTGGAGCAGGCAAGGAAGGCTCTCGAGAGCGGCTTCTTTGCGCTTCAGAAGTACTTCAACAGGTACGGACTCTCTATCGATGCCGAGACCCGCGCGTCGCAGATCGTGGACCGACTTGACAAGCACGGCGTGCTACGCTGAGCACGAAGACGCTTGTCGTTGCGCTGAATTACCGGAGGTGCTCGTCGCTCAATAGCTGCTCAGATCAAGAAATATCGAGTAGGGCTGATGTGGGCCCAACCGGATTTGAACCGGTGATCTGCGCTGTGTGAGAGCGCCGTCATAACCGCTAGACCATGGGCCCTTTATGGCCTGTTCCGGCCGATGTATGCTGCATCTGTTTAATATTCTTTTGGCGCCAGGGTTCGTCATCATTTTATGGGTCTGATGGAGATACCGTTGATTGACCTAGCATGAGAATCAACACCGCGGCCGGAAGAGAGGATCTGCGCGCACTTTGGATGGAAGGCGAAGTCGTGAAGATGATCGATCAACGCATCCTCCCCAAGAAGCTCAGAGTGATTACGATCAAGAACTATCAGGAGATGGCCGAAGCAATTTCCAATATGACTGTCAGAGGAGCTCCGGCGATTGGTGCGGCTGCAGCATACGGGATGGCGCTTGCCTGGAAGGCGGGTGATGACCTGAACGTTGCAGCGAAGACGATAAAGACGACGCGTCCAACTGCATTCGATCTGTTCTACGCCGTTGACCTGATGCTATCAAAGCGAGAGGGCGACTTGATGAAGGAATCTGAGCTGTATGCCGAAGGCATAATTGCCATGTGCAGGACGATAGGTGAGCATGGCGCATCACTGATCAAGGATGGGATGAGGCTGCTTACTCACTGCAACGCGGGCGCTCTCGCGACCGTTGATTTCGGCACCGCTCTGGCACCCATGAGGGTTGCGCACAGGGCAGGGAAGAAATTCTTCGTCTACGTTGATGAGACTAGGCCTAGACTGCAAGGCGCAAAACTCACCTCCTGGGAACTCCTGAATGAAGGGATCGAACATGCCATCATTGCAGACAATGCAGCTGGATATTATATGAAAGCCGGAAAGATCAGCATGATCATCGTTGGCGCGGACAGGATTGCAGTTAATGGTGATTTCGCAAACAAGATCGGAACCTACGAGAAGGCGGTGCTAGCCAAGGAGAACGGCATACCGTTCTATGTCGCGGCTCCTATCTCCACTTTCGATAAATCATTGAAGGGGGAGGGAGATATCGTCATCGAGGAGCGTTCTCCAAACGAAGTGCTTCTTATTGACGACGTCGAGATCGCCCCCAAGGGGGCGAAGGCGTTGAACCCTGCCTTCGATGTAACACCCGCGAAATATGTGACGGGATTCATAACTGAGAAAGGGATCCTTGCTCCAGGTGCATTCTGAGATGTCGATGCATATCGCCTGACTCTCTATTCATCTGATAGGAATCCTTTCAGTACCTGGCATGCAGAATTGATGGATTTCTTCAGATGATCAGTGTCGAATCCTTCCGACCATTCGTCTCTGAATACTTCATCTGATATCACAATTAACGAAACGAAATCTACTTTCCTGAATGTGGATATCGCCATGAGTGCTGTGCACTCCATATCGACCGCCACTGCTCCGGCTTTCTGGTAATCCTGAACCTTCGTGATCGATTCTCTGAAGGGGGCGTCGGTCGACCAGATACCTCCTTCCGAGTATGCGATATCTCCCAGGGCCGCTTTCAGTTCTGCAAGAGTCTCGTGCGAGGGTTTGACGGGATGCCCTGGCGGGAGATAATGATAGGAGGTTCCTTCTTCCCTGATTCCCCATGTTGGAACGACCAGGTCACCGATTCTGCATCTTGGTGTGATCGAGCCAGCAAGCCCTATCATGATGATTCGTCTTATTCCTGATGCGATCAGTTCCTCCAATAACATCCCTGCAGTTGGCGCCCCGATTGCAGATCTGTAGACGATGATCCCGTTCCTGATTCTTCCGTCCACTGCGCCATCCAGTGTCGGAGCAGATGGTGCATCGTTCATATCCAGGACGTTCAGAATGGTTTCGAAAAGAGTTTCGGTGAATGACATTATTGCAGTCCGAATGTCTAGAGGCTTCGCGAGCATTTCCGGTCTTATGACCTCCTTTTCGCAAGCGTGCCATGTATCCATTCCAAGATGATCGAACTCTCTAGACAATTTCGAAACACCCAAAATATGGATGCCTGATGGGTTGATAATGATTTCTCGGATGTTCTCCTTTGCATGGTCTATGGCCAGAGTATCCGTCCCCAATAGGCTTTTTAGCTGAGTGTCGGATATGGGCAGAGATGATCCTCGTCACTAAGTGGTTCGGCAGCTTCCTATGTGATGATGGCAAGGTCAGGAAAGCCGCGCTCTTCCCTAAGGACTCTGCCGAGGTAGCTTCCAGGCTTGGAAGGATAATGAAAGGAGAAATCCTCGACGAAGAGATTGGACTAGCCTCATCCGCGAAACAGGTTGCAGACCGTAGACTATCCGATTTCGGCAAGGTCGTCAAGCTCGATTCATCTTTCATAAAGCCGGAGAGCTACGGATTCACTATCGATATCTATCGCGAGGCGACTATAATTCTGGCCAAAGACTCTGTCAGGAGCAGCATCGGACCGGATGTTCACCTAGGACAGGCGGTGCGGGCATATGATGATCTGGTTTTCACGACGAATATCCTCTCTGAGCGATTGCGTGAATGGTATGGCCTCCACTTCCCTGAACTGGAGGTCGTGATGAGCGGGGATGCGTACCCGAAGGCAATCGCCGAGCATGGTTCAAGACATGATATCATGAGCGCGCTCAAACTCGGAATGGACTCCATCGGATCCGAGATAGCGCCACAAGATCTTGAATCATTGAAGGTGCTGGCCAATGCGCTGGTGGAGTCTTATTCCGCGAGGGCGAAGATGGAGAGGTATGTCGAGGCCAGGATGCGCGAAGTGGCTCCGAACATATCTGCTCTGGTGGGTCCGGTTATCGGTGCTAGGCTGATCATGCTATCAGGGAGTCTTATGAGGCTAGCCTCGTTCCCCTCGAGCACTGTCCAGCTACTCGGCGCTGAAAAAGCCATGTTCAGACATCTCAAGAAGGGGAGCGCACCTCCTAAGCATGGAGTCCTCTTTCAGCATCCTCTCGTCCATAACGCTCCTGTATGGCAACGTGGGGCCATTGCTAGAGTCATTGCAGCCAAGGCCTGTCTCGCAGCCAGAGCGGACGCATATTCGAAGAGTGATATCTCGTCAATACTCAAGGAGCAGCTGGATAAGCGGATCGCTGAGATAAGGAAACAGCACGCAGCACCCCCTAAGAAGAAGCCAGCCAAAGTCAGACGGGGTCGACGCTGACACACAAGTATTTTAAATACCCGAGGTTTACGGTCTGATGAAGTGGTATCCATGGCATGGGAGCAAGCAGAAGTCAGAACCCTGAAAGAGGGACGGTATCTCAACATCGAGGACGAACCCTGCAAGATCGTGAGCATCTCGACTTCCAAGCCAGGGAAACACGGCGAGGCCAAGGCCCGTATCGAGGCCATAGGGATTTTCGACGGTAACAAGCGATCGGTGGTCTACCCCGTCAAGCACAAGGTTCAGGTGCCAATGATCGACAAGAGACAAGCTCAGATAGTCTCGGTGCTAGGGGGTGCAGAGGTGCAGTTGATGGACCTCGAGACCTACGAGATGTTCACGCTCCCCATACCCGACGAACTGAAGGATTCTCTGCAGCCGGGCGAAGATATCCTGTACCTTATCGCTATGGGACGAAAGAAGATAACTAAGGTGTGATGATGCCCAGCCGCGGGATGCTGAGGTTCGCGGATGCGGGTGATGGATACGATGAGTCTGAATTCGTTGTCCTAGGTATCCCTTTTGATCGCACGACGACTTTCAGGAGCGGCGCGCGGTTCGCGCCCACGACCATACGAGAGGCGTCCTCTAATTTTGAAATGACCATGTTCGAGCACGACTTCACCTTCGACGATGTGAAGTTCCACGATGCTGGCGACTTGTATGAGGAGGGCACAGTCGATGATATGGTGGTTTCCATCGAGGAAGAGGCCAAGAAGATGATTTCCTCTGGCAAGTTCCTGATATCTGTCGGTGGGGAACATTCAGTGTCTCCGCCGATCGTGAGAGCACATGGCCGTGAGATCTCTGTTATAACGATCGATGCCCACCTTGATTACCGGGATGAATATCAGGGATTGAGGAACAGCCATGCCTGCGCGCACAAGCGAATCGAGGACATCGTGGGCAAGGGAAATGTGTTCGCCTTCGGTGTCCGTTCCATATCCGAGAGTGAGGATAAGGATGAGGCGTTATATGCTGACGCATTCCGGATCCACAGGGAAGGCGTTGCCAAGGTATTCGATGAGATGCTAGCCAAATTGAAGCATCAGCCGGTGTATCTATCGGTCGATATAGACGGCATCGATCCATCGTTCGCTCCTGGCACAGGAACACCTGAGCCGTTCGGAATCACTCCGTGGGATGTCAAGTACGTCATCAACAAGCTCGGTGAACGCCTGATAGGTTTCGATGTGGTGGAGGTCTGTCCTCCGTATGACAACGGAAACACATCGATATTGGCGGCCAGACTAATCCGAGAAGTCGTTGCCGTCAAATGGATGGCCACGCACAAGAAGTGAGCCTCATTCTTTCAGGAGTCTCTCCACTTCTGTCTTATAATCCTCTGCGAGCTTCTTCGCATCTTCCATCGTTGGTGCTTCCGAGAACACCCTGAATATCGGCTCCGTTCCGGAAGGTCTGACGAGTACCCAGCTCTTCTTCGAGAATATCTTGACGCCATCCGTGGTGTCCAACCTATCTCCCTTCGCGGAAGCTGCCAGCTTGGACATGATCTCCTGCTTGCGATCATTGGGACACTTGGTTTTGACCTTGTATTGCGAATACCATGGTATCTTATCCATCTGGTCCGAGAGTTTGCCATGATGGGCGACTATCTCCAGTATCTTTGCGCCGCTCATGGCACCGTCCCTGCAATGCTGGAGTTCGGGGAATATCAGTCCGCCATTCTCCTCTCCGCCGAAGACCGCATTGTGCTTGATCATCTCCCTGGCCACTATCGGAGAGCCGACCATCGTGTAAAGGATGTCGCCACCAGTCATCTTCGTGGCGTCTTCGACGCACATGGACGACCCCACGGATGTGACGACCAATCCTCCCTTGTTCTTCTTGCATGCATGATATGCGCAGAGCGCCAGGCTCCTGTCTCCGTAGAGGTATCTTCCAGTATCGTCGATGAATATGGTTCTGTCAGCGTCTCCATCGTGGACGAACCCGAAATCGAATCCTCCTGCCTTGACGAGCCCGACGATGTCCTTCGTGTTCTCTGGAGTGGGCTCGCTGTTATGGCCAGGGAATGCTCCGTTCGGATCCGCATTCAGGGTGACATACTTGACCCCCAATCTCTCTAGCATCTTAGGGGTCACATTTGACGCGGCTCCATTGCTGCAGTCCACTGCGACCCTCAGTCCTGCCTTCCTGATGGCCTGTGCGTCTACGAGTCCGATGATGGCATCCAAATACTCGTCTATCGATGTCGTATATGGTCTAGTCACACCCAGACTGCTCCAATCTGCCCTCGCGAAGCTCTTGTCATGAAAGATCCGTTCGATCTTCTCCTCGTTCTGCCTGGCCATCTCGGTTCCATCTGGGTCTATACATTTTATGCCATTGAACTCCGGAGGGTTGTGCGAGGCCGTGATCATGATTCCTCCGGCCACTTTATTATTCTTAACTGCAAATTGAATTGTGGGCGTCGGAACTACCCCGCAGTCGAGCACGTCGCATCCTGTCGCCATGAGGCCAGCTGCGCATGCCGATTTTATCATCTGGCCAGATGCTCTGGCATCGGTGCCGATCATGACCGGCCCCCTCATGTACGTCCCAATCGCCTGTCCTAGTCTGAGGGCGAATGCGCTATCCATCTCGGATGTGTTGACCACGCCACGGACGCCATTGGTTCCGAACAATCTCGGGGCTTCCATGTCCTTGGGTTGGGGTGTCATTGTCCCACGATATTCGAGTTGAGGATAAAAGCTATTCCTATATGAACGAAATGCGTAATAATCGGTTGCTAGATGTCGTCATCTGCACGGTTCCGCAAGCCTTAATATGCAGATTCATATTGACTTGCATCAGGGGGCGGACTCGATGGGATTTAAGGAATGGATTATTCCTCAAGAGAAGCACTTCTTTTGCCTGCTGGACCAACAGGCGAACGTTGTTCTTGAAGGGGCTGAAGCTCTCCTTGACATGGTCAAGGATTATAATGACATCGCTATGAAACGGGATCGGATGAAGGATATTGAGCACAAAGGAGACGACCTTGTGCATACGATCGCCGAGGCGCTCAACAAGACCTTCGTTACCCCCATCGACCATGATGATATGTCGAAGCTTGCTTCCAGACTCGATGATATCCTGGACTATATGGAGTCCGCAGCACACAGAATGTGGGCATATGAGATCAAGACAATTCCCCCCGAGATGGTCAAGCTCGCCGAGGTCGTGGTGAGCTCGGTTCGCGAGACCACTCATGCTGTTAAGGATCTCAAGAACTTCAAACGGAGGAACGAGATCCTCCAGCACTGTATCGAGATAAACCGCTTGGAGAATGTCGGTGACGATATTACTCACACAGCCATTGCCAATCTTTTCAAGACGAAGGATGTCCTGGAGATAATCAAGCTGAAAGAGATTTACGAACATCTCGAGATGGCCACAGACAAATGCGAAGATGCTGCAGATGTCATTAAGGACATCTTCATCAAGAATTCCTAGGTGGGAATCGATGGATCTTCTGGGACTCTCGACCCTTGGCTTGATAACAATCGCACTCACGCTGGCTTTCGAATTCGTCAACGGGTTCCATGATTCTGCGAATTCTATCGCCACTGTCGTGGCGACGAAAGTCCTGTCGCCGGTATATGCGGTTGCCCTTGCCGCGGCATTCAATTTCCTCGGCATCTTCCTTGGCCTGGAGGTAGCTAAGACCATGGGGACAGGAATAATCGATACGGGTCTCCTGATGGACTATGGTGTTCCTCTGATATTCTGCGCGATCATGGGGGCGATAATCTGGGACCTGATCACGTGGTGGTTCGGGATACCGACGTCCAGCAGCCACGCTCTCATCGGTGGTCTGGTCGGAGCCGGAGCCGCGGTATGGTTCATCGACGCGGTCGTTTGGACTAGTGTACTCAAAACAATCGCGTTCATTGTGATTTCCCCGATAGCTGGAATGGCGATTGCCTTCGGTCTCGCGGTTATTGTCATGAGAATCGCGAAGAGGGCGTCTCGTTCCCTAGTGAATAAATGGTTCAGGAAATTGCAGATTGGTTCCATGGCTTATCTTTCCTTGACTCATGGGACAAACGACGCTCAGAAGGGTATGGGTATCATCGCCACTGTTATGATGCTCGAGGCTGGCACATTCGCGACCGGTTCGTTTGCAGTAGATGATTGGGTTAGATTGTCTTGCGGCGCAATGTTGGCACTGGGTACCTTCTTCGGCGGATGGAGGATCGTCAAGACGATGGCCACCAGAATAACCAAACTCGACCCCTACCAGGGATTCTGCGCTGAGACGGGTGCGGCCACCATGCTGCTGATCACTGCGATATTCGGGATCCCTGTGAGCACAACACACACTGCATCTGGCGCGATCATGGGTGTGGGTGCAACCAAACGCGCTTCAGCGGTCAGATGGGGTGTCGGAAGAAGGATCGTGATTGCGTGGATACTCACGATACCTGCATCGGCAACGATATCCGGGCTATTGTTCCTGAGCTATGTGTGGTTCTTCTGATACGAATGCAATCGGAGTTCATTCTTCCGTTACATGGCTTATGATCTTCGAAACGATCTCAGCGCCATCCGGGATCGTGACGCCTTCATCAATTATCGAACCGCGGATCTTGCTCTTCGACCCGATTCGTGCATCACAGTAGATGACCGAGCCTTGGACATCTGAGAGCGGACCCACGACTGCGCGCTCAGATATGTACGAATCTGGACCGATTGTCGCCCCGGCTATCACTGCACCCTTCTCGACTACGACTGGGTGATTTATGACCGCTCCTTCGGTCACTGCCTCAGGTGATACGCTGCCCGTGGTACCCATCAAGATATTGAACGCGCCCAGCAGGTTCTCTCTTGTCCCGCAGTCGATCCAGTGCCCGTCGAACTTGAGTCCATACATGCCGTGGTCAAGCAGTTTCGGGAAGACTTCTCGTTCCATCGAGACAAAGCCCTCACCTATGTGGTCCAGCACCTCGTATTCGAGCGCATATGCTCCCGCATTGATCCAATCAGAAAATGCATCTTCCCTCTTCGGCTTCTCTTGGAATCTAGTTATCCTATTGTCTTCATCCAGCAAGGCGACGCCGAATGGGGATGGATCCTCGACCTGCCACAGCGAGATCGACGCGATCCCTCCTTTTTCCCTGTGGAACCGTAGGAACCCGTTGAGATCCAATGAGGATATCATGTCTCCGTTCAGAACCATGAACGGTCCATCGATGTACTCCTCAACGTTCTTCACGGCCCCACCGGTGCCGAGCGGTTCAGGTTCGTCTACGAGTGTAATCTTGCGCTTCGGCCTGTTCTTCTCGAGATAATCTTGCATGGCCTCCTTCTTGTACCCCACAGGGATGATCACCTCGTCCACTTCATCGGGGAGGGAGTCCACCGCATGCATGATGAGTGGCTTACCCATCACTGGGACGAGTGGTTTTGGAATACGATATGTCAGGGGCCGCAGTCTAGTGCCAAGCCCTCCGACCAACAACACAGCTTTCATGTCAGCCGTGGAACGACTTGGATGTATAAAATCATCTTCAGTGTCGGCGCATACGCTGAACCATCAATATCTGCAGAAACGTGCAGACCATCACTTCGGGGCTATGCTGACGACGTTGTTCCCGCGGAGTATGACCGTTCCGAGTCTCTTCACCTGGTCACCGTTCGTCTCCTCGGTGTCGTCGAGAACCATGTTCAAGTAATCGTCGAATCCCATGAGGGTACCCTCAAGCGTCCTGCTGTCCTTGAGCAGGAGTGAGACTTTCTTGTTCATCGATTTCTCAAGCAAACTGAGCGGCATGACCATCAGAAATCACTGAACTCGCAATGTACACAGGTCACTTAAAGCTTTGTGTATCTGCGCTGCTGACACAGTTCGCTGAGCGGACTCGAATTCAGGCCTTCTTAGCCTTCTTGGCGAGCTCTCCTTCGAACCAAGCCTTGACCTCGTCTCGGGACCGGGCATCTATTCCGAACGTCTCGATGAACTTCTTTGTCGTCGTGATCTCCAGGCTGTTCTTCCTCTTCCTCGTCTTGACGAGCCTGAGCTCCTCAAGCTTCTTCACATGGTCGTATATCTTGCTGCCTAGGAGATCGAAGAGCTTGCTCTGCAATACAGGTTGATAATATGCGATCAGGGATGCGGTCTTGAGGACGTCTTTCGGTATGTTCATATCCGCCAGTCTATATGCCAAGTCCTTGTACTCCTTCTTGACCTGCATCGAGTACTTCGGCCCCATCTTGGATATCTCAATCGCTCTGTCCGAATCGTTGTATTCTTCAGTGAGTTTCTGAAGTGCACCCCTTATCGTCCTGGCGTCAAGGCCGGATTTCTGGGATAGGTCCGTCACTGTCACTGGTTTGCCGGCGGAGAAGAGCTCGGCTTCGATGATCCTCTCACTCTTCACTTGACCACCGACACATTCTGGACCGGGGCTTCGGGTACAGTCACCGCGTCTTCGAGGTGGGCGATATCCCATGGTACCTTCGCTTCCACGAATATCATTCCGTATGGCACTTCTTCCTGCCAGATATTGATCTTCCCCATCTTCGCGAGGAAGAGCGCTGAGACGAACACGGTTATCCTGTCTTCCTTCCCCGCGGTGAACAGGTCGCCGACGGGTATCGGTCCGCTTCCGCATTTCTGCAGCCTGTCCCATACATTGGCGATGTCATCCTCGAGGCTCTCCTTGTGCGCCTTGTCGTCGAAGTCTGGCCTCCTGTACTTCTGCATGAACTTCGACAGTTCCTTGCGTATGTCGCTCTCCTGCTTGGCCTCCTCGAATGCGTCGAGCAGGTCGATGAGCGTCACAGGCCTGTCCGATTTGCGCCTGACCTTCTCGTCTATCGGCATCTCGTCGCTGTAGAGGAGTGCCTCGCCGGCGCCGAGCTCGAACGGGTCTACGAACAGGTCGAACCCTTCGGGCTCCCAACCATCGAACATGACCTCGACAGTCTCTGGTTTGTCTGCTCGCTGGAGCACGAGTTCCGACTGCATGCGAAGGATCTCCCATGCCATGTACACGAGCTTCCCCGCGATTATCAGGTTGACCTCGTCCGCCTTCTTGATTCTGTTCATGTATAGTTTCGAGAACTCGATCAGGTTGATGTCCCATGGATTGAACTTCTGCTGGATCACGAGCTCGAAGACGATGGAGACGCTTCTCTCGAACGGGTCTTCGGATGGGACGAGCGTGCCTTCCCTGATCTCCTCGACCGTGCGGACATAGCTTTCCATACGCTCCTCCCGCTGCTCCTGTATATCATCGTCGATTATAGATCTCTGAAACATCAGATGGTTCAGAACCTGTGCGCAATCCATCTCCGGTGCTGTCATGCTCATGCGGCTTCCTCCTGTAATGGTGGTTGGTCTGCGGGTTCGGCAGGGTTGTCCGCCATGTCTCCGATGTTTGGCTTGAAGACGACCTCGGACATGCCGTCGCGTTGCATCGTGACCCCTATGATGTGATCGGATTCCTTGAGCGTGACCTTGCGCAAGGATATCTGTATGAACTGAGCGTTCTTCGAGCTTCTCTTGACCGCTTTTGCGACATTCTCTGCGTTGATCCCATCGAGGAACATGTCGACTTCGTCCAGCAGGTAGAACGGCGATGGCTCGTGCGCCTGTATCGCGAAGATGAAACTGAGCGCGGTGAGACTCTTCTCGCCTCCTGAGAGCGCGTGCATCCTGACGACCTTCTTATCCTTCGGCCTCGCCTTGATTATGAGTCCACCTGAGAGCGGGTCTTCCTCGTTCTCGAGGAGCAGTTCTGCGTCCCCTCCAGCGGAAAGCTCGGCGAAGGTCTTCTTGAAATTCTCGTTTATGCCACCGAATATCTTCAAGAATCCGACCTTCTTCTTGTCGTTGAGTTCGGCCACGAGTTTCATCAGGTTGGAATTCTGTTTGTTCAGTTGGGATACCTCTTCCTTCAATTCTTCGTGTCTGAGCCTCTTCTCGTCGAACTCATCTATGGCTTTCAGATTGACGTTTCCGAGGGTGTTGATGGTCCTCTCGCTCTCGATGACGGTCGCCTTCAGGTCCTCCGTCGTCGGCAAGTCCTGAGGCAGCACGATGGATTCGTACTGTGCCAAGTCTGTTTGTGCGTCCAGCAGTCTCTTATCCATATCGGCGATCTTCGTTTGAAGACTGAGCACAATATCTCCGCAGGTCTGCGCTTTCATCAGCTGCTTCTCGATGCTCGACTCCGTATCCGTCTTCTTCTTGTAGAGGCTGTCGCGCTTGGTCCTCAGGGAATTGAGTTTATCCCCCATCGACCTCTCCATGTTCTGCAGAGCCTTGAGCTCGGTGTCGACCTGGACTTGCTTCTCCTGGCTCTCCTGATGCTTAGCTTTGAGCTCCTCTATCTTCTGGTTCGTAGTATCAAGCCCAGCCGTGAGCTCGTTCTTTCGACCAGTCACGAGCTCTATCTGCTTCCTGATCGTCTGTATCTCGGAGCTCAGTGCGCTCACTTCGCTGGATAATTCGAATATCTCGCTCTCGAGCTTCTTCAGCTTCTGTGAGAGTTCGTGCGGCGTGGCGTCCATGAGCTTCTTGTCCATGGCCTCTTTCTTCATCTTTATCTTCTGGGTCTCCTGAGCGAACCGGTCTATGTCGACATTGACCTTCTCGATGAGCCCGAGGCATTCTGTGAGTTCTCTACCCTTGACCTCGAGTTCATTCGCGATGGATGCGAGCTTCTGATCGAACTCCTTTTTCTTTGCCTGAAGCGTGCTGATCCTGATGCTCTCCCCGCTGTCCTTGGTGTTCGAGTCCCTTATCTGGCCTTCGAGTTCAGACAATCTGGTCTTGAGTTCCGCTAGCTCTCCTTGGATATTCTCTTGCGAATCGATCGCGGCCCTCAGCTCTGTGGATTTCTTCTCCAGCTTGCTCTCCGATGCCGCGCCGAACTTCAGAAGGTTCCTGTCGAGGGTACCTCCGACCATCGCTCCGCTGGCCTCTGCGAGCTCCCCTTCGAGCGTGACGAGTCTGACGCCTCCCATGAGCTTCCGGGCATCGCCAAGGGTCTTGACGACTACGGTGTCTCCGAAGACGAACCAGAACGCCGTCCTATATTTCTCATCGAACTTCACGAGGTCGATGGCGAATCCAAGACTCGAGTTGGCTGCCATGACCGCCTTCCCTCTGGGACGTCCGTCCAGCATCTTGTTGAGTGGTAGGAAAGTAGCTCGCCCGAGCTTGTCCTTTTTCAAGTGACTTATGCACTGCGATGCGACCTCATCGTTGTCCACGACTATCGATTGCATCCTATGACCTGCGGCGACATTCAATGCGGTTTCGTAATCTTCAGAGACATCCGCCAGCTCCGCGACCGTTCCGTGGATGCCCTTGATGGAACCCCTGTCCCGACACTCCATCAGTGCGCTCGTGGCAGAGTTGTAGCCCTTCTTTATCAGGTCCTTGGCTTCCGCTTCCGCCTTTATCTGGTTGTATTCCCTGGTAAGGCTCTTGATCGCGTTATCGAGGTCCTGGTACTGCTGGCTGAGTTTCTTCTCCTTGTTCCTGAGGGCATAGTACTCTTCCTGCTGCTTCTTGATTCCCTTGCCAGAGTTGAAAGTCTCGTCCTTCAGCTCTTTGAGCGACCATTCCGAATCCTTGAGTTCGAACTCATATGTCTTCTTGGTCTCCTCGATGTTCGCGATGTCCAGCTTGAGACGTGATTCGCGCTCGGTCAATCTGTCCAGTTCGAGCTTGAGCGCGTGGTGCTTTTCGTCCATCGAAGTGACTTTGACTGCGAGCTCCACCGTCTCCTTCTGGATGTTGCTCAATTCCGAGTCCGTCTTAGATACCATGTCCTTGTGAGAAGTCAATTCGTTCCTGTTGCTCTCAAGGGTCCCCGATTTCAACTTGTGATCCTCTTCCAGTGGGGCGAGCTTCTCCTCAAGGGCCGTGAGGTCCTTCCTCACAGCCTTTATGTCCTCGGTCTGGGCGACCTTCACTTCCTCCAGTGATTCGGTCATTTCGGCAGTGTTATCCTGCGCATCCTTTGCACGTGCGAGTTCGATCCTGAGGCTGTCGATCCTCTCTTTGATCTGCTTCGCCTCCTCGCCGCCTCTCTCCACAATCTCGTTCTCGATCGCGGTGAGGTCGTCAGCGATCTGGCGATGCTCGTCATGCAGTTCTCCCTTCTTCTCCTCGGCCTTTGCTTTCTCCGCGGTGTTCTTATCGACCTGTTCATGAAGGGATGCGATCTCCCTATCGACAGAGTCGCGGTGCTTCGTGGCCAGGGCAGCCTTGGCAAAAGCGAGCCTCTCGTGGATGTCCTTGTATTTGAGAGCCCCTTCACGGTCCTTCTCGAGCTGCTTCATCTGCTTCCTGATCTCGTCGAGTATGATCGACAGGCGAGCGACATTCTCCTCCGCTACTCCCCGCTCCTTATCCGCGTTCTGGATGTCCTGGTCGAACTTCGTTATCCCCGCGATGTCATCCAGGATCCTCCTTCTCTCGAGATTGCTCATCTCGACGATCCTGGTGATGTCTCCCTGCTGAACGAAGTTGTAGCCGTCAGCACTTATCCTGGCGTTGGCCAGCAGACTATCGAATTCTCCCAGAGAGGATTTCCGGTCGTTGACATAGAAGTATGAGTAATATCCATCGGCGGATTCGGATACCCTCACGACTCTCGTGAGCTTCACGATGTTGGAGTCGATGGGTATCAACCGGTCCTCGTTGGAGAATATCAGGCTTACCTTGCATTCGGTTGCTGGTTTCTTATCCTTCCCACCGTTGAATATGAGATCGGTGAGCTTGCCCGCCCTGATCACCCTTGAACTCTTTGGTCCAAGCACGAAGAGGATTGCATCAGTGACATTCGATTTCCCCGCACCGTTCGGACCCGTTACCGAGGTATAGCCGTGCAGAAGCGGAATCCTTGTCTTGCGAGCGAACGATTTGAAATTCTCGAGCTCTATCTCTTTCAGGTACATCGAGATCGACTCCCATCCAGGACGAGAAAACAACCGTCGCTAACGCACTATGACGTCAGCTGTTCCCTGCATCCCATCCGATCTAGTCCGACATGTGTCGGACAGGGAATAAAATGGGTTGCTGGGTATATAATACTTGTTCCCTGAGTCACTGGTCAGTTCCAAGCAGAAGCCGGTAGACTGCTAGGAGTTCGTCCCTGCTTTTTGACCATGAGAGGTGCTTGTCGAAGTGATTCTTACCCTTCTCTCCCATCCCCTTGAGCCGTGCAGGATCCTTCATAGATTCCAGGACGGATCGCCTGAAATCATCCCTGTTGTATCGGGTCACGACACCGCACCCGACGCTTTCGACGAGCCTCGCGATCTCGAGTCCTTCATTAGTCACGACTGGCTTGGCTAACGCCATGGAATTCAGTATTTTGCCAGGAGTGCCGATGACATTGTTTGGGTTCCGGTGATCCATCATGGCCGCCACCAGATCGCTGGCCGCCGTCAGTCTGAGTGCCTCTTCCGCGCTGACGGAGCCTATGTAGACCACATTGCTCCTCTGCTTTGCCGCGTCCTTCACTCTGTCCTGCAAAGAGCCGCTACCCGCAATGAGCACCGTAACGCCATCCTCGGGGGCGAAGGCTTCGGCGAGCTCCTCCACGAATCTCCCTGGCTCGAGGGATCCGAGGTAACCGAGCACGAACCCTCCGATGCCATACTTGGCACGGATCGAAACGATCTCTTCCGCCGAGACTGGCGTGGCCTCCGGGCTGGTCCTTACTATCCTTGCGTTGTCACCTCTTCCTCGAGAGAGGATGCCTGCGAGAGTCTCGCTCACAGTGACGACAGAATCCGCCTGCTTCACGAGCAAGTGCTCGAGCATCGACAGCGGTCGATACATAGGTCCCACTTCGTCCTTCACCATCGCGGAATACAACTCATGTCCATCGTAGATGAGTGGCTTTCCGGTCAACCGTGATATGCATAATCCGAGTGGAAGGGTGTCCAGATCATGACTATGAATGAGATCGAACTGTAAGCTCCTCGATGCCCTGAGCGCAGCCATCCAATATCTCGGGAGACTGGAGACCATCCTCCATGCGGATCTGAATGGGCATACAGGGCCGACCCTGATTATCTCGATGCCCTCCTCGTCGGTCATCTCGGTCTTTCCCGTGTCCCTGCCCCATGCAAGGACCTGGACGCGATATCCTGCGGCAACGAGAGTCCTGGCCTCGATCCTGACTCGGGGATCAGGTCTATACGGGTTCGCTAGGAGCATCAGGGTGGATGCCATCCTCCGGTGATTCGCCGAGCAGACTATAAAAATGCCCCTATGAGGGCAACGCTACCTACAGCTTTACGGAGCGCCCCTCCCTCATCGAGGTCTTTGCGGCCTCTATCATCTCTACCGTCTTCACGCCAACGATGCCGCTGTTCTTGGTCTCCGCTTTCGGATTGGCGATTGATTTGACGAAATGCACAAGTTCGTCGCCGATCGTGTTGTTCCTATCGATCCCGAGCTTGTATGTGTATCCGCTCTCGTAAACAGTGACTTCCTGGCCGACGGCATCTATGAGGGCGGACCTGTTCTCGCCCACCAACATGATCTGCCTGGTCTTCCTCGGCACGAGCCAGCTGACATTCGCGGTCGCGATCAGACCGTCCTTGAACTTGGAGGTGACATAGGCCGTCTCCTCGCCCTCTTCCCTCCTGAACGGGCCTCCCACGCAGATGATCTCCTCTGGCCATTCCCCGAGGAGATAGTTCTGTATATCGAACATGTGCGGGGCCAGGTCGAAGAGCACATCCCTGTCCGGGAACGCTTTCTCGAGATTGACCCAGGTCATCTCCATGAGGAACAGTTTGCCGAAGAACTTCTGCTCGATCAATCGCCTTATCTCCGAGAGCGCGTTGTTGAACCTGAATATATGGCCGACGGACAGCATGAGCCCTTTCTTCTCGGCGAGGGCGACCAATTCCTTGCCATCCTTTGATGTTAGGGTTATCGGCTTCTCGACCAGTACGTGCTTACCCGCCTCAAGGGCGTCCTTACACACCTGGAAATGCAGCTTGTTCGGAGTGCAGATAGCCACCGCGTTCAGCCCATCCACCGCGAGGAGGTCTTTGTAGTTCTTGTACCCGGACTTCACGCCATACCTCTCGCTCGCGAAGGCCAGGTTCTTCTCGTCAAGATCGGATACCCCGATCACATTGACATCCTCTACTTTGGTGAACTCATCCAGAATCTTCCTGCCCCAGTAACCTATTCCTATGACACCGACATTGTACTTTGTCATCTTTCTCAACCTAACCGTAGAATCCCTTGATGTTCTCCACCACATACTTGATCTGTTCGTCTTTAATGTCGACGAACATGGGCATAGTAAGGACTTCCTTGCACAGTCTCTCAGTGATTGGCAGCATGCCATCCTTGAACCCGTACATCTCCCTGTATATCGGCTGCAGGTGTATCGGGATCTCGTAGTGCACCCCGACTCCGATGCCCTTGGATTCCAAGTGTGCCTTGAGCTCGTTCCTCCTCTTCGTGAGCAACGAGTACTGGTGGTAGACTGGCTCGAAGTCATTGCTCGGCTGCAGCGGGAGCCTCAGGTCGCCGACTCCTTTCAGCATCTGATCGTACTTCTTGGCTATCTCCCGTCTCTTATCGTTCCACTGGTCAAGCAACTTCAATTGTTCGATACCCACCGCCGCGTTCGCGGTATTCAACCTGGCAGTGTATCCTATGATGTCGTGCTCGTACTGCCCTTTCCTGCCGCAGTGTCTGAGCTTCTTGGTGATCTCCGCGATCTTCGGGTCGTTCGTGGTGATCATCCCCCCGTCTCCACCGACATGCATGTTCTTTGTCGGGTAGAATGAGAAGCAACCCATGAGCCCGAGGGAACCTGCCCTTCTGCCCTTGTACCTTGCGCCATGCGCTTGACAGGCGTCCTCGACGACGACCGCATCATGCTTCTGCGCAATCTCATTGATCTCATCCATCTTCGCTGGATGGCCATAGAGGTGTACCGGGATGATGGCCTTGGTCTCCTTGTCCAGTCTGATCTTGGCTGGATCTAAGTTGAAGTCGACCGCGTCGACATCGCAGAACACCGGCTTCGCACCGAAAGCGACGAACGAATTCGAAGTGGCGACGAACGACATCGCAGATGTGAGGACCTTGTCACCAGACTTCACTCCCGCGGCCTGGAGGCCGAGCTGCAGAGCCGCTGTCCCTGACCCGAGGGCGATGGCGTGGTCGACGCCGCACATCTTTGCGAAAGCCTCCTCGAACTTGAACACGCTGTCTCCCAGCGTGAGTCTCTCCGTCCTGAGGGCGGTCGCGGCGGCTTCTATCATCTTCTCTGTCATGACTGGCTGCGCCTGCGGTACTTTCATTTCTTATTCCTCCCCGAACATTTCTTGACCTTACTGACTGCCTTCTTCTTGATTATCTTGGCTGGTGATCCGACAACGACTGCGCCTTCAGGGACGTTCTTCGTCACAACGGCTCCTGCGCCCACAAGTGCGTTCTCGCCGATCGTGATGCCACAGATTATCGTGGCATTGGCTCCAATTGACGCACCCTTCTTGACGACTGTGGGCGTCACCTCCCAATCCCCGACGGCCTTCGGCACTCGATCGTTTGTGAAACAAGCGTGTGGCCCGATGAACACCTCATCCTCTATCGTGACCCCTGATGGTATGAATGCGAAAGCCTCGATCTTGCATCTGTCACCGATTATGACGCCCTTCTGTATCTCCGCATATGCTGCGATCTTGCAGTCCCTGCCTATCTTGCATCCATAGAGGTTCACGTAATCTCGTACGACCGTGCCTTCGCCGATATCGGCATCGTCTATCTTGTAATATTCAGCCAGGAGTCTCATCGGGTCTTGTCCCCCATTCGAAATCCTATGGCTGCTATAAAGGATTATTGAACAATACCTTGTGGACCTACAGAAAACGCTGTAGTATTGCCTGGCCCTGTATCTATCTGTTCTTCTTGTTGATAGTGAATCCGAGCTCGGATGAGATGTCCTTCCGTTCGCTGCTTAGCTCGACGATGGCCCTGATCCAGTCCGCCTTGCTGCCGATGTCGAACCTCCTTCCTGCGAACTTGAGCCCGTAGAGCCCTTTCTTGCGACACAGTAGTTTCATAGCATCCGTCAATTGATATTCGCCGTCCTTGCCAGGACCTATCTTCTCTAAGTATGTGAATATCTCCGGCTCGAAGACATATCTTCCTATTATCGCGAGGTCGGACGGCGCCTCCTCGGGCGAAGGTTTCTCGATGAGGTCTCTCACCTTGTAGAGCCCCTTCCGGACCTTCTTGCCATCTATGACGCCGTATCTGGATATCTTTGACTTGGGCACGCTCTCGACCCCGACGACGGACGACCTCATCTCTTCTTGGACCTCAGCCAACTGACCTATGCATGGATGGTCGTTGATCACGATATCGTCACCGAGCATCACGGCGAATGGTTCGTTCCCCACATGCTTCTTGGCACACAGTATGGCATGGCCAAGCCCGAGCTGCTCCTTCTGCCTGATGTAGAATATGTCCGCCATGGAGGCGATCCTCTGCACCTCTTCGAGGGCCTCTGTGTTGCCGCTGTCCCTTAGCTTATGCTCCAATTCGTATGATCTGTCGAAATGATCCTCGATGGCCCTCTTTCCTCGGCCAGTGATGATGATCAGATCGGTCATGCCGGATGCGACCGCTTCCTCGACGACATACTGTATGGCTGGCTTGTCTACGACCGGCAACATCTCCTTCGGCTGTGCTTTCGTGGCCGGCAGGAACCTTATCCCCAATCCCGCGGCTGGTATGACGACCTTCATCGCCCTTTTGAACGCCAGGTGACAATATAATGATTTCCGGACTCGTGACCGCTTTCTGAAAGGATTTATACGGTAACAGTCGATTCGAGGCGCGATGAAGATCTGCGTTGTCGGAGCCGGATATGTAGGCCTTGCCACTGGAGTCATGTTCGGCAAGCTCGGTCATGATGTGATCTGCGCCGATATCGATGAAGCCCGGGTGAGAATGGTCAACTCTGGCAAGTCACCTTTCTACGAACCATCTCTCGAGAAGGAACTCGGCAAGCTCGTCAAGTCTGGAAAGTTGCGTGCAACGACGGACGCGCTTCAAGCAGCAGTCGATTCAGTATTCGTTTTCATATGCGTCCAGACGCCGTCTTTGCCGTCTGGGAGGATCAACATGACTCCTGTGAAATCCGCAGTCAGAACCATCTCCAAAGCACTTCGGCGGTCCGATGATTTCAAGGTGGTCGTGATGAAGAGCACCGTAGTGCCCTCTACGACGGATTCTGTGGTGAAACCGATACTCGAGTCCAGTTCTGGCAAGCTTGCCGGAACCGGTTTCGGGCTCTGCATGAACCCAGAGTTCCTCCAGGAGGGCAGCGCGTTGAAGGACAGCATGGAACCCTCCAGGATAGTAGTTGGGTCGATGGATAAACGCTCTGGCGACATGCTCATGAGGTTGTATTCCAAGATCAAGACTGATAAGATACGCACCGACCTTCGCACGGCGGAGATGATCAAGTACGCTTCGAATTCATTCCTCGCGACGAAGATATCCTACGCCAACGAGATAGCCAATATGTGCGTCAGGTTCGGGATAGACTCGGATACAGTCCTCGTCGCCGCGGGCAAGGACCCTCGGATCGGCCCGCTCTTTCTGACGCCGGGGCTAGGCTACGGTGGGAGCTGTCTGCCGAAGGATGTGAAGGCCTTGAGGGACAAGGCCCGTCAGGAGGGGTATTCCTCCAAACTCCTGTCCGCACTCGTAGGGATCAATGAGCATCAGCCAGTGGAGGCAATCTGGCTGTTGGAGCGCGAGGTAGGCTCGATCCGGGGGATGCGCGTAGCGGTTTTGGGCTTGTCGTTCAAGGGTGGTGTAGACGATATACGGGAGACGAGGGCCGTATCGCTCATCACATCGTTATTGTCCAAGGGTGCCAGGGTCGTCGCTTACGATCCGATGGCTATGCCCAACTTCATCAAGGTGATGCCGACGGTCGAATACGCCTCGTCGGCCGCGGAATGCCTCGCCGGAGCCGATGCGTGCATAGTGCAGGCTGACTGGTCGGATTTCCGTAAGCTGGGACGGAAGGAGTTTTCTAAGATGAAGTCCCCTGTGGTGGTGGATGGTAGGAGATGCCTGGACCCGAAGAAAGTGAAGGCCTCCGGTGCGAAGTATCTGGGGATTGGGTATGGATATGGACCTGTCTGACCGCGTTCACAACTGGAAACCATAATAAGGTCCGAGCCAATTGCGAGGGCGTTGATTTAGGATGCTCATCAGTGTAGTCCTGAACCTGCTGAACGAGAAGCGGCACATAAGGGACCTCCTTGACAGCCTCGTTACGCAGGAAGGACCATTCGAGATCGTCATAGTCGATGCGGGGAGCTGTGACGGCACTGTCGAGATAATCAAGAAGTATATGGCGAAGCACCCTGAGATCAGGTTATTTCACCATCCTGGGACTCGCGGCGAGAGCACTAATTTCGGACTTGCCCAGACGAAAGGCGAAGCCATTGCCACTACCGGTGGTGATTGCATAGCCAACCCTTTCTGGCTCAATGAAATGAGAAGATCACTCGCAGAGTTCGATATCGTGGCCGGAAAGGCGATAAACATAGGTTATCACGCGTTCGAAGATCTGGAACGCGTCGAACTCTATCACAATGGCTTCGACGTGTCCTACCCGAGCGCGAACATGGCCTGGAAGAAGCTGGTGATGGACACGGTGAACGGATTCGATGAATGGTTCATCACTGCGGAGGACATAGACCTGAACTTCAGAGCCGTCTCCTCCGGCTTCACCCTGGGTTACAATGATGATGCGATCATATACCATCGCACGAAGGGTAGTTTCATAGGTTTCTTCAAGCAGGCTTTCTGGAACGGCTGGGGTCGTAAGCAGCTAACCATGAAGTACGGCAACCTCTGGTCGAGTTACAAGCCCCAGCGCTTGTTCGAGACCTCGGTTTCCTTCTGGGCCCTCGCGCGCCTGGGCATCGCATTGCTCGGTTACCTGATGTGCAAGCTATTTGAGCACCCCCCGGAGTATATATCTGCACTGCAGGCAGAGAGAAAGAAGAGGAAACGGTCGAGCGTTATTTTCCCGGGGAGATGATCAGTCCATGACCGGAAAGATATCTGTCATCATCCCGACCATGAACGAGGAACGGAGCATCGGGCTGGTTCTGGACGAGATCAGATCCGCACTGGAAGGTGTAAGACCCTACGAGGTCTTGGTCGTCGACACAAACTCGAAGGACCGAACCCGGGAGATAGCATCCGAGAAGGGCGCGATCGTCATCGACGAACCGAGACGCGGCTACGGCAGGGCTTACAAGACGGGGTTCGAAAAGGCATCTGGCGATATCATCGCCACCTTGGATGCGGATATGACATACCCGGCTTCGGACATTCCTGGATTGAGCGATAAGCTGGAGCATGAGGACATCGACTTCATCACCACCGACAGGTTCGCCCGCATGGAGACGGGGGCGATGAGCGGCATGCATCGATTCGGGAACAAGGTGCTCTCCGTCGCCATGAGACTCTTGTTCCGAGTGCGCGTCCACGACTCGCAGAGTGGTATGTGGATCTTCCGAAAGGAGATACTACCGCGTCTCGAGATAGAGAGCGACGGCATGGCGATGTCCGAGGAGATCAAGATCGAAGCCTTCAGGAGATGCAGATCCGTCGAAGTCCCGATCACATACCGTGTCCGGGTAGGTGAGGTTAAATTGAACAGCTGGCGAGACGGTCTGAGCAATCTGAAGTATCTATTCAGTAAGAGATTCTGAGCGATTCACAACCCGTTCTTCTTATGTCTGCTGCTCGCAGCGACCATCATCAGGGTGATTGCGATTACGACCAGGGCTCCAGCCGGGAGGTAGAATTGCATTCCCAGGCTCGTTGATGGAGCCGACCACACAAGCACTTCGGTCACCGGGCGGTCCGTCCCGACGAGAGTCTTATTCGACCCGATCAATGATCCCGTCTTCCGATCCCTTACTTCGATCGTGATCAGGTCGCCTATCGATGCGTCATCGGGGACTATCATCTCCAGTGCGTATCCGTCGCCGGTGTTCGTGAGGTCGAATTCACCCTTCCCAGTGATCGCTACCACATCGACCTCGCTCGGTGGCGGTCCATTCATAGATGCGAGAACAACATTGAGGGTAATCGTGCACTGCATGAGTGCGAGAACCGTATAATGCGCCTCTGCATGCATCTGAGATCCTGCCCATGTTGAGATGGCCAGCTCTCCACCGAGGCTATTGATGACGATCGAAGGTTCCTCAGACCCAATAATGTCCCACATTTCGAGCCCGTTCGTCGTGTTTATGAAGACCCATGCCTCGTAGTATTCGAACACTCCATCCCATTCTATCATCGCCGTGCTCAGCATGCCATCCGTCTCGACATAGCCTACCGATGGTGATGGCGCGTGGTTGTCCTGCATATCCCCCGTGTACAGGGCTGCGATACACATCTCATCCCAATTCGTCATCGAGAAATCGAGATCGTTATAACCATAATCCAGAACGTCATCTGCCGGGATGTACACAGCCGCACCAGTGAAGTTAGCCCCTGATTCATCCAACATGCTCGAATATGACTGCGAACACATCACGAAATCGTCATAGGCCCGCAGGACCCCAGATGCGAGCGCTCTGAGTTCGATCGGGAGCGGAGCCTGCTGGATTCGGGAAAAGAGGTCTCCGACATCCTTGTACCATACATCGTAGTCAGAACTCTGTGCTGACAAGATTGCAGATAGCAGGTCGTCCCCGTAGAGCGAGTCGTATATGATCGCCTGCCTAGAGAATCGGTCCATTCTCTGGACGAGTAGTTCGATCTCATTCAGATCGAAGACTCCGAGTTCCGCAGACCAGTCCGAGAAGAATGAACTGGATACATAATCATCGACTATCGACATCCCCCATTCCGCGGGAGTCTGTGCAGGGTCATCGGCGAGTGAATCCAATGCGCGGTCGTACCTGAAGCCCGTCGCCGGCACAAGTTTCTCGCTGCCGACGTATATGTCCGCGCAATCTCGAACCTCAAACATGGTCTCCATCACCCCCTCGACACAGGTATCGGTGATGATCATATCGAGGCGTCGTCCGAGTTCGTCGGTGGCATGATGTAGCGCGTCACCCAAATCGGCTATCGACATCACAGAAGAACCGTCCGGGCAGATGCCGAACCATCCACCTCCATGACCCCATATCACGAGCACCAGTCTATCTGAGGGGAACTCGTTGCTCGCATAGATGATGAAGTTGCTTAGGACCGTAGGAGAGGCCATGTCCGCTTCTCCTGTGGGTATCACCGTGCCGTCATCTGCCAAGATGGGAGATACGATAGCTCCATTCCATGGTTCGTCCTCCGCCAACTCCAGAATGACGGAATTGTTGTCTCCTAGCGGGTCCACCAGAATGATCACATTGATCCGATCTGGAAGTGATGCCACTTCCATCTCGTTGACATCGTCCTCCCAAGGTAGTTCGGGATATGCGTCCGCTGCCATGTAGACCATGACAGTCCAGCTGATATCATCGATCACCGAATCATCCACAAGGGAGCTGTCCGCTGGCAAGGGTATGATAGATATCAAGGCGACAGTCATCGCCACGCACACGATGCTCGCTATCCGCATCTCGCCCTACCTTCGAGAGAGACCCGCAGCTTCGACACATATTCTGATGGTCTCGTCGAACTTATCGACGTTCTCCCTCGTATAAAGACACGCCGCTGGATGATACGATATGAACGCTCGTACATCGTGTCCCCAGAGGGTCACTGTCCTCTCGGTCCCCGCCAGCTCCGCCATGCTCCTGTCCTCGTCCAGGATGCCCTTGGCCACGGACTGTCCTAACAGGCAGACTACAGACGGTCTCAGGTGCGAGAACTCCGATTCCAGATGCATCGAACAGGCTGAGACCTCGTCCTTTCTAGGCTTCCTGTTGTCGGGAGGCCTGCATTTCACGAGGTTGGTGATATAGACATCATCTCTCGTGACGCCCGCAGACGCCAGTGCGGAGTTCAAAACCATGCCTGCACGCCCTACGAACGGTTCCCCTTGCAGATCCTCGTCCCTGCCTGGGGCTTCTCCTATGAAGACCAATCTTGAGGACTGAGCCCCTGTCCCCGTTACCACCTGTGTCCGTCCCATGTGAAGACGGCATCTCCTACATCCAGGGTCTATGGCATCTCGGATCATATGAGGTCCTTGGCTTTGAATATCGATATCAGGGTCACGCCTTGCTGTGAAAGCATCTCGGTGGCGCCCTCCTCCCTGTCGACTACTACGATCGCCTTCTTGACGGTGGCGCCCTTCTCCCTGAGAGCGTTCACGACTTTCATGGTGGACCCTCCTGTAGTGGCGACGTCCTCGACTACGACGAAGGTGTCCCCGTTGTTCACCTCTCCTTCTATGAGCTCTTTGGTCCCATGGTCCTTTGCCTCCTTCCTGACCATGACATATGGTCGGTCGGTTTCCAGCGCGACCGCGACGGCTATCGGCACGGCTCCCAGCGCCATACCTGCGATCTTTGCGTCCCCCACATGAGGCGCCATCTCCTTCCCGATCTCGCGAAGCACTTTCGGGTCAGTGCTAGCCCTCTTTATGTTGACGAAGAACTTGCTCCTTTTTCCTGATGCGAGCACGAAATCCCCCGTCTGCACGACCCTCATTTCCACAAGCATCCTTCTCAGCACTTCCTTCACCCCTTTACCATGGAACATTCTTCTTGCCAATCTTATAACCTATTATGTTTGCCGTCCTGTGCATCACTGGCACGGCTATCAAGAACGCAATCAGCCCCCAGACCCCGTCGCCTTCGATGTAGTGAGTCATGAACCAGCTGGGCTGCACCAGCAGGACCAGGATTATGGCGCCGATGACGAAGTTGTACTGGTCCAGGACCGGGGCCTTGCTGCCTCTACCTACGCCCAAGCGCCTCTTGAGGAACGATCCACAGCTGTCACCGACCATTGATCCGATGCTCAGGGCTGCCACGATCACGGCTGCGCGCGGCAGGTCGCCGTATCCCCATGTGTCCTGGCTGTCGGCCATCATGGTCCACGCCACCGCTAACATTCCCACTGCGAAGCCAGTGAGCACGCCTCCGAATAACCCTCTCCATGTCTTCCCGTCTCCGAGGAGCCTCTTGCCTCTCCAGGACTTACCAAAATCAATCGGTCTGCCACCCCCGAACAGGACAGCTGCCGAGTTCGGCACAAGCGCAGGGAGCATCAGCAGGATGCCCGCCAGCGCATACTCCAAAGGAGACATGCGGGAGGGCATATGGTGGAGGGGTTTATTAATGGGAACGGATGGAATCGATGGGATTCGCAGCTGCGGGTGAACGGCTTGTCCAATCGGGATGTAGATCGACCGACCATTCACGCTGTGCGTGCAAAGAAATCGAGGATGTCCGCGACCGGGTCCTCGGTCTTCTCAGCTTCGATGACCTCTTTGAAGTGAACCATCCTCTTGTCTAGCACCACGGCTGCCCCTCGGTCGGTTTCGCTGCGTATGAGCCTGCCAATCGCTTGCTCGAGCTTCCTGCATGTTGGTGCCTGGACTGCATGCTCCCATCCCTTCCCGAATCTTATCTCGCAGAAGTGTTGAAGCGCTCTCTGTTTGGCGGTCGGCTTGGGATAGGGCACCCCCGCGATGATCGCCAATTCCATCTCGGAGCCAGGGAAGTCCAAACCCTCGCTTATCCTGCCGCCGGCGATGGCGTGCATGACGGCATTTCCCGAAGCATGTTTGAACCCGCGCACGATATCCATCAGACTCGCCTGGTCCATCTGTCTGGTCTCGAAGAACACCTTCCGGCCATTCGAGGCGTCTGCCGTCCTTGACGATATCTTCTCCATGAGCGCATATGATGGATAGAACACGATTGCGCTCCTCGGGATCCCTCTGAGCAGCGCCGATATATGATCTGCGATCCTGTCGACCATCGTCTCGTCGCGGCTTATGTCATCATGCTTGGTCGAGACCTCATTGGAATACAGGATCAATCTGTTCTCAGGTGGGAATGGTGACGGGATATCGACCGCCCTTGAATCGTTCGGGAGGCCTATCGACTCCTTGTATTCATCTAGGGGTTTGAGCGTGCCTGACATGTGCACGCTCGTGTGGCACTCCATGAGCGGTCTGCATGCTATCGACGAATCAAGACAATACGCTTCGATTGCCTTGGTCTCATGCTCGGATACAAGCTTGATATATTGGCTCTCATCCAGCAAGTGCCAGAATGTGAGGAAATTGGACGTGCCGAATACATATGACCTGGGGAGTCTTCCGGAGAGTTTCTTGTTGTCCCTGACCATCTCGCCATAGTTGGTCGTCTGCGACAGAAGCGACTTCAGCCCTATGCTCGTCTTATGGGTCCTGAACATCAGCTCCTCCTCGACGAAGGACTGCGGGATTATCCCGTCTTCGTCTATCAGGTATTCCTGCACAGCGGCATCGAGGATGTCCTCCAGGATTGCAATGAAGTCCCTGAGGCTCGTTCCATCCGCGACCTCAGGGTCACCAAACTCGTCGACCTCCCTGTTCGCCATGCGCAACCCTATCGAGGAGAGTTCCGCGGACTCCAGTTCCCTGGCGTAGGACGGCAGGTTGTGAGCTTCATCTATGATGACGACGAGGTCTGAAGGCGTGCACGCCATCCAGTCGAGAAGCGCATGCCTGATGAATCTGTCGAAGAACATTATGTACGGCGCCGTGACGACATCTGCATTTGGCAGGTGTATCTTGCAGATCTCGTAGGGGCACATATCCCTCTCGATGCAGTAGTCTGTGAACTCCTCTGCCGTCGGGAGCTCTTCCTTCGAGAACCTGAGGACGGGCTGTAGGTCCTGGGTGATCGTTGCGGCGTAGAACTTGCAGGCATCCTCATCCCCCTTGAGCACGCGCGTCTTTCGGTCGCTGCATACCTTGGAGAGCTCCTCTGGGTTGCCATGGACGAGCTCGTCATCCGTACATGCGAGCGGGCACATGTTCCTTCTGCCCTGAAGCGCGACCCCGAAGACCTTCTGCTTCGCGGAGAGTTGCCTGAGCTCCGTCATGACCTGTCTCTGCTGAGAATTGGTACGTGTGAGGTAGAGGATCTTCTTCCCCCTCGACCTGCAGAACGCGAGTGCGGCCGTTAGGGTGCATATGGTCTTGCCAGTCCCTGTGCCACTCTCGATGACGGTGTGGCATCTGTTTTCGCAGGCCAAGGTCGCTGCCTGCATCAGCCGCTCCTGACCTCGCCGGGGCTGGTATGGGAACTGTGAGTAATCCATCCAGTACCTCATGAACGCCGGGTACCACTAATCGCTTTCCCCAGGTACCCTGAAAGTAGACTCCCTACCTATTCTCTACTCCAGATGTCATCTGGTATCTCATCATATACGTTGATATCTTCCGTCAATGCACCTAGACCCCTTGCGCGGCCGGATATGAGTTCCTGTATGCGGTCCTTGCGGAACATCCAGTAATGGATCCTCCACTCCCTGCCGTCGTAAAGCGTCGTCTCCTCGCGCTCGGTGACGAGTATCCCCGCGTCTTCAAGCATGTAGAATGCGTCCCTGTCCTCGGGCTCCAGCACATTATCGATTATCCGCTCGCTGTAGCCGAAGAAGTTCATCACATGCTGAGCCATAGCCCTCGCCTCTTCCTCTGGCATCCCGGACTTATCGATGCTGTTCTTGATCGCCTTGGTCAGATGCTCAACGGTAAGTGTTGTCGCAGCCAACTCGTCATCAGACTTCTTGAGCTTAGTAAGAATATTCAGATTTTCCCCTCTTCCCTTCATAACAAACCAACCTTACAGCCGAAAACGCCGCGACCCTTGTGCAGACTAAATATTCATTTAGTTGCCGCCCGTATAAATATGTTCGTGTTCAACGATAAGGATGCGGCGAACATCGTACTTTGTAGTATGATTGCCGTTCTGGTGAATGAACATATCTGTGTGGAGATGTGATCATGCTTGTGGAATTCAGTATCGCGCCCTTGGGCAAAGGAGAGGGCGTAGGAGAATATGTCGCCAGATGCCTGGAAATAGTCAAAGGTTCAGGCCTCCCGTTCAAACTCAACCCTATGGGGACGGTCATAGAGGGTGAATATGACGAGGTGATGTCGGTAATACGAAGTTGTCATATGTCGGTAACATCGGACTGCGGACGCGTCATCACCACTATAAAGATCGATGACCGGAAGGGAAGGAGCGGAACCATCGAGAGCAAGGTGAGGTCCGTGGAGCACCGGCTGTCGCAGGGTATCAAAAAGGATGGGGTTTGAGGGGTTTTCGGGACTCTGGTGCCTACCAGGTGAACCAGAAGCCTACCCATGATATGAGCAGGACTGCGCCGAAGATCAGGACCACCCTGACCCACTTGTCCATGTCGACTCTAAGCAGCCCACCGACCATCATCGCGGCAGTCAGTATGAACATGCCGAATGCCTTGAGGTATTGCCCAAGATCTTCCACCGTGTTGTCGCTCGAAGCTCCCCAGATCACCCACCCGAGCATCAGGAGGAACAATCCCAACACTGAGATGATCGTCAGCATTGCGTCTGAGACCATTGGTCTCATGTACTCTACGGTCGGTTTTTGCACCGGCTGATAGGCCGGCATATATCCCGGATACGGGCCCTGCTGTTGAGGGCCTGGTACTTGTCCAGAAGCCATTTATATCCCTTCGGACAGGTCATCGTCTTCCTGACCGTATATAATTTTCGGGTGGTGTATATAAATATGAGCGCATGCGTCACGCGCCCGCGATGAATCAATCGTGCCAACTGGTACAGAAACGATGAATCGATTGCCACAGTCCGAAGAATCTACTTCTTCTCATCTTCTGACTGCCGCTTATTCTTGACAACGACTGTGCGACATTTCCTGACGCGTGCAACTACTGGTTTTCCGAAATGAACCTCCAATCCAGTGCACCTCTTACCTTGACTTATTCCTCCAATCGACACCACTGCGGGAGCCACTTAGGCGATAGTCAATAATGGTTCGAACTATTTAAAGTGGGCTGATGATTCTCAATCATTTCTTCCCCGAATCGGTGTAGATTTCTACGGCAATTATCGAGATGCATTGTCCGTCTTATACCTAAGAGCTTTCTCATGCACATTCCTGACCTCTTCATGTATTGCCTGGCGCTCCTCTTCAGTGGTGTTCCTGAGGACCCTGCCTGGGACCCCTGCCATCATAGTGTTCTCTGGCACGTCCGTGCCTGGGGTGAGCACTGTGCCCGCGGCGATTATCGATCCCTTTCCAACACTCACGCCATCGAGTACGATAGCGCCGATGCCCACCAATACCCCTTCCTTCAGAACGCATCCGTGCAACCGAGCGCCGTGAGAGACTATGCATCTAGGGCCGATCATCACGGGTCTGCCCGTAGGCGCTTCTGCAAAGGCCATGTCCATTATCGCGCTGCCCTCACCAATGCTCACGCTGTCATCATCCGCCCTGATGACTGCTCCCGGCCAGACGCTGCACCCCTCTGACAGCTCCACATCCCCTATGATCACTGCGGACTCATCGATGAACACATGATCCGAGATTCTGGGTGTCCTGCCGCCGATGCTCCTGATCGCCATGCCTCCATGATATGGCTAGGACCTCATTATATTAGCTTCATCGTTGATATTCAAGACGGACTTCTACGAACATCTTATCTATCGAGAATGCAGTTAACGCGAAGGAACGTGCTCCCCGCGCGCAATTTGTCCATTCCCCTTGGAGGTCCGGAGTTTTGCTGGAAGATCCTGAGATGAGATCGCGTCTGCTCGATGTTGTCGAGCGAATCAATATCAAGCTGAGATCTGCGACGGGTGCCGAGGGCGCATTCTCAGCTGTCTCCGAATGTTTGAAGGAATTGATTGATGCGGATTCCGTGGCGATAGCCATCCTCGAGGAAAAGGGCGATTTCATCAGACTGACCGGACTTGTTGGATCGGGCGACTTGACACATATGTCGATGAAGCGGTTCGCCGTGGACGAAAACATCAAGGCTGCATTCTCTGATGCAGATACTTCGAAGACATTCCGATTTGAAACAGTCGATGACATACCTGAATCAGTCCGCGGGTTGGCAATTACTTTCGGGATTGCGCATGGGCTACTTTGCTCAGTCGTGTTGCATGGGACTGTTCTCGCACACCTCTTCGTTGGACGAGTCTCCGGCCGTGCCCAATTCGGACCGGACGCAGAGCGCATGATGACCTGGTTGTCTGACTATATCGCGCTGGTCGTCAACAATGTCCGGATCGAGTTCCTCATGAAGAGGAGTCGCGAGGAGACCGACAAGGTACTCTCCATGGCTCCCATCGGAATCATGTCTCTGGACCCTCGAGGAATCGTACGGGCAGCTAACATGCAGATACTGAAACTCCTTGACAAGACCCGCGAAGATGAAATGCTCGGCACGAGCATATTCGAGATATCCGCGATAAACAAATCTGGCCTTGACGCATTGATAATGCAGTGCATGGAAGGTCACGGAGCCGAGAGGACCGATGTGCACTACGTCCCTGCCCCAGACCGAGCATCATATCTCCATGTGAAGGCCACACCGATAATGTCGGAACGAAGAGACGTGGAAGGGATTGTGCTTGTCGCCCTGGATACGACCTCGAAAGTTCGTCTGGAGAGCCAGCTCGAGAGATCGTACGAGAAGCTGACACAGACATACCAGGAGTTGGAGCGGATGAATCGGATGAAGAGCCAGTTCATCGATGTCGTGAGCCACGAGCTCAGAACCCCGCTCACGGTCATGCGAGGATATGTCGACCTGGTCGAGTCAGAATACACCCCCAAACTCGACCCGAAGTTCGGCCAGAGGCTCAAGATCATAAAAGCCAACACCGACAAGCTGTATGCCTTGGTCGAGAGCATGTTGGATATCAGCAGACTCGAGAAGGGAAGCTTACAGATACATTCGGAACCATTGAAGATCGATACGGTCCTTGAGGACCTCATCAAGGACAGGACGAAGGAGGCCGAGGACAAGAGACAGACGCTCACGCTCGTCGTGGACGGCTCCATGCCTCTCATAATGGCTGACAGAAGACGCATAAGGGACGTCTTCAACAACCTGGTGGATAACGCAATCAAGTACACCGAGGAGGGCGGGAAGATCCAGGTGGGCGCCAGGGACGAAGGGAAGCAGGTCCATGTATGGGTCAAGGACAACGGGATCGGCATACCGTTGGAGAACCTGGGCAAGATATTCGATAGATTCTACATAGTCGCCAAGGACGACCTGGCCCATCAGGTCGACAGGATCGGTCTGAGCCTCCCCATCTCGAAGGGCATAGTAGAGGCGCACGGCGGAAGGCTATGGGTAGAGAGTCAGGTCGGAAAAGGGAGCGTATTCCATGTTGACCTTCCCAAGGAATCACAGAAGTCGTGAGTATAGTTCTAATAGTCTCCTGTAATCTCGGTTATCCATGCCCATCAGGGACAGACGCAGCGCGGTGATTCTGACCGTACTTGCCAGCTTGCTCTGGGGCACATCATTTCCTGGCGTGAAATGGGGTCTGTCCTATGTGGGAAACGATGTCCTCTTCCTCTGGCTGCGGTTCCTTTTCGCATCGGTCGTGACCCTCGCGATCGTGATCTACATGGGCAGATTCTCATTCTCGGTCCTGAGGAATCCCTGGATCTGGTTGATTGGCGCATTCAACGCGGGAGGATTCATCGCGCAATATGTCGGCTTGACCATGACCACTGCTTCCAAGACCGTGCTTCTGGTGGATATAAATGTCATCGCTGTCGCGATAGTCTCGCTCTACGCGTTCAGGGAGCGATTGAACAAGGTCCAAATCGCGGGCATCTTGACAGGTATGATCGGCATAGTCTTCCTCACTTCCGAGGGTGGCCTGTCATTCACTGGCAGCGAGTTCTTTGGCGACGTGCTTGTCTATCTGGCAGGTTGGAGCTGGGCATTCTTCATCGTCTTCAACAAGAAGATGCTCTCAAGGTACTCAGCTGTCGAGATATCCACTGCGGCCATCACGACCTCAACAATATGGCTCATCTTTCCATTGGCGTATCTCGCGGGGACCGGTGCGGATTTCACGATCGAGCCGAACGCATGGGCCGCAATAATCTATCTAGGCATCGCGTGCACATCGGTCGCCACATTGTTGTGGGCGATGGGGCTTGAAGGGGTATCGGCGACATCGTCCGCCACCATAATGCTCCTTGAAGTCGTCACGGCTCTATTGATATCATTCACTCTGCTCCATGAGAGCCTCATGGAGATGGCAATCATCGGTGCCGCACTGGTGCTGGCATCTATCTACCTCGTATCCTCGAGTGGAGGCGATGATGACAAATCTCCGGTCGTGCACACCTGAGGACTGGGCCTACCCCGGCATCCTCGCGCCATCCACATGAATGGATGTTCTCTTCATCCAAATCATGCTGAAGGCAGACTCCTGTATCCTCTATTCGAACCGTTCTTAAAATCGGAATGGGATCATTTGTGCCCGTCAGAAAATCTCCGCCCCAGATATCTGAGATCGGACTTCGCTGGACTATGCGATGGATGTCGCGTACCCTGATACACCGTCCAGGATCATCTGCACCGCATATGCGGAGGTAATGAGACCCATCACCCTCGTCAGAGCTCTCGTGCCCGCGTTGCCTATGAGCTTGAAGACCAGGTCGACCTTCCATAGCATGAGCGCGATGACGAGCATAACGGCAAGGAGGGCGATCAAGACATTCGGTACGTGTGTTGTCCCCGTCAGCGTTATGACCACGGAAATGGCTCCCGGGCCTGCGAGCATCGGCGTCCCGAGAGGCACGAATGCGACGTCCTCAGGTGCATGTGGCGAATCGTCTGCCTCCTCAGCACCCTTTCTCCTTGACCGAGGTATGTCTCCTTCATACAGCATCATGACACCGATCACGAGCAATAGGAGTCCTCCTGCTATCCTGAGGGCATCTATAGACACGGAAAGATAACCCAGTATGGCGCTTCCGACAAGAGCGAAGGCTACCAGAAGCGAAGTCGAGAACAACATCGAATATTTCAGGGTCTTGGCTCTCGCAGCGGCCCCCATGCTCCTCGTCAACACCAGATAGACTGGAATGACCCCGAATGGGTCTATGACGATGAACATCGGTATGAATACGACTAGCAGGTCGAGGGCCATCAAATCAAGTCATGCCTTTCATGTATATGTTGACTTTGGCCCGTCTCATTTTTCGGGTTCTGTCAATTATCGGGTGGTGGTCATCATGACCGCCCGACCAATCGATTCGTCCCATTTGGCTCCGACCTTGCGCCCATCTCTGGGTCGTAGAGAGTCATCACCACGCCATGCTGGAACGCGCTGGGACTGAACCGTAAGCTCCCTGCCATCTCTTCCAGGAAGGCTGTATGCAGCAGGCTTATGCTGACTGGAACACGACAGCTCGGTGGAGCGCCGAAGGACGCATCTGGCTATGGGCATATCCCCTCACGCGGCTACATGCACATCACACATGCGATCGACGAGATATGTGTGGGATCAGAAAAGGCACCATCAACAACACCACCCGATAACTATACAGAACCCCGTCTTCGCAAACTCTTTACAGAAAGATGTCATAATACCCTTCTGATTGACATGGACGGCGGAAAGAGGCTTGACGAGGTCTATGCGCGTATTGACAAGAACATAAAGGGACACATTGCCCGCACCAGGCGTTTGCTGAAGCAACCCAGTTCGAGCCAAGAGGGCCTGGGCATAGTGGAATGTGCAGAGCTCGTCGCTAAGCTTTATGAGGAGGTCGGCTGCGACAAAGTCGAGGTCATCGAGACGAACGGAAATCCGATCGTCTATGGCATGTGCAAGGGGACCTCTGACAAGACTCTGCTCGGCTACTTCATGTATGACACGATGCCTTTCAACGAACCCGGTTGGGACCACCCTCCCATGGAGGCGAAGATCGTGGAGAAGAAGTTGCCTTCGGGCAAGGTAAAGGCTATTGTGAACCGTGGTGCTGACAACACAAAGGGTCCGCTTGCTGCTTTCTTGAATTCGATCGAAGCGTGCAACAAATCGGTCGGCCGACCACCCGTGAACCTGATTCTCGTTGCTGAGGGCGAGGAGGAGCTGGGGAGCACGAACCTTCCAGCCTATGTCAGGAATGATAAGAAGCGTCTGTCGAAGGCGGATGCATGTTATTTCCCTTTCTTCGGCCAGGATTCAGACGGAGCTTCGAACCTCTATCTCGGAGTGAAAGGTGTGGTCTATTTCGAACTCAAATCCTCCGGCAAGAAGTGGGGCAGAGGTCCGCAGGAGTTCGGGATCCACAGCAGTCACAAGGCTTGGGTCGACAGTCCCGTATGGAGGCTGGTGGATGCACTGGGCACGATGTCTGCTGAGAACGGAAGCAAGATACTAATCGACGGCTTCCATGACAAGATATCACCTCCACTCGAGGAGGACGGTGAGCTGATCAAGGAACTCGCGAAGAGGTTCGATTCACGGGCTTTCAAGTCGGGGATGAAGGTGAAGAAATTCATGTTGCCAGAGGACGACAAAGAGGCATTGATAAAGAAATTCCTCTACAGCACGACCCTGAACCTCGATGGCATCTGGGGCGGTTACATGGATCGGGGATCCAAGACGGTGCTGCCTCACGAGGTAACATGCAAGATTGACATCAGGCTCGTCCCGGATCAAGAGAAGAAAGACATGATCCCACTCGTCCGCAAGCATCTGGCTGCGCATGGTTACAATGACATCGAGTTGACCGAGGTCGACACCGGCTATGATTGCTGCAGGGCGAGCGTGATGGAACCAGTCGTCCAATCGATCATCCGTTCGTTCAAGGCATTTGACCAGGATCCAGACATCTGGCCAAACAGCGGAGGGGCGGTGCCGTTCTATGTGTTCAACAAGTTCCTCAAGTTGCCGTTCACCATGAGCGGTATCGGTCACAGTGATCTGGCACACAGTCCGAACGAGTACATGGTGATCGAGGGGAACAAGAAGGTTGCTGGCCTTGCGGAAGCCGAGAAGTTCATGGTTCATTTCATGGACGGCTTCGCGCAATCCTAGACCGCTCGTCGATATTCTGCGAGGACTGTGTCTGCGGCTGAGTCCCAGGAGAACTGCTTGATCCTGTCTCTTCCAGCTTGTCCCAGCTTCTCCGCCAGGCTCGAATCCTCAAGGATTCTGGATATGGCTTCGGCAAGGGATATGACATCGCCCTGTTCTGCGAGGATGCCATCGACACCATCCCTGACGAGTTCGGGGATCCCTCCCACCCTCGACGCTACCACAGGCTTTCCGCAGGCCATCGCCTCCATCAGCGAAAGACCCCAACCTTCGTTCCTCGAGGGCAGCGCGATCAGGTCGGAGTTCGCATAGAGCTGTAGCAGGTCCTCCTGTTCTACGGACTCAAGCATTGTCACCCTATCTCTTATTCCCGCCCTATCCGCCAATGTCTCGAACCAGGATGCAGTGTCTACTCCGCGGAAGCCTGCCTTGGCCACCGCGACCAATCTTGCATTTGGATGATCCTTGCTCACGCGCTCCATCGCCAGGAACAGATGTTCAAGGCCTTTGCGCGGTTCGAGACCGCCTACGAAGAGTACTGTTGGTGCGGTGGATATCCTCTCCGGGATGGTTGCGAAATCCTCCGCGTCAAGTCCGTTGTAGGTTATGATCGAGTCGTATCCGTATTCTCTCTTGAGCACATCTTTCCAGTATTGAGAGACCACGAACCTGTGGTCTGCATTGGCGACCGCTCGCTTCTCGAACTCGAATAGCATTGGTTCGGCGAAATCGTCCACGTGATGAATGGTTCTGAAGATCGGTGCTGAGATGTCGCCATCATTCTTCATCCTCATGAGCGCAGTCCCGCCCACGCAATCCTGAGCATGATAGATGTCAGCGTCCATCGGCAGGTTTGATGTATATGCCGAGATCATGTTCTCCAATCTCGTCATCAGATCTGGATGCCAGAGATATGGGATGATTTCAAACGGCACTTCCACATCTCTATGATATCCTTCGCGTGCAGATAGGTCGTTGTCACGAGCAAGTGAATAGAGTCGCACATCCGCACCCTTTCGTTGGAGTCTTTCTGCCAACTTGAGGGCGTGGACGACGCCTCCTCTCGCTCTCGTGCTGTACGTCAGCATCGCGACTTTCACGGCTCATTCTCCGAATGCTGGAAACGCGGACGTTGCATAATTCGTTTGCTCAGAATGAGTCGAGAGATGTCGACAAGCGCCCACATGGTGCACAGAATTATGCATGCCTCGCTCTGCATCGATGATACGAATCACGCCGCTTTCCTTCCGGTCTCGCGCTGTATCTGGGAAATGTTATTAACCCCTCGGCATTTATCCCAGTATCGCAAGCGATTCCGTGGAGAACCTGGTTACGGGACCGGGGGTTGACAGACGTGTTCGGAGTTGCTTGGACGGGCTCGCAGGTCGCATATAGAAGGTGATGGAGTTTGCGTATTTGCGGGGTATTGACCGAGCGTCTGGCGAGAATCTGCTTCGGGCGGGGCAAATGATGCCGATGGGGGCCAATAACTCAGAGAAAAGGACCAACGAGCACGTGCTGTGGTTCGATCAGATAGGCCTCAAGGATATCGACAGGGTTGGCGGCAAGAACGCATCTTTGGGCGAGATGCTGAGGCACCTTACTAGCAACGGCATTAGAGTCCCGGAAGGTTTTGCAGTCACTACCAAATCATTCAATGAATTCGTGAGTGCCGCGCGCCTCGAGGAGAAGATCAAGACCATTCTCAAAGGAATCGATCCTGATGACCCGAGCGACGTGGCCGCTCGTGGTTCGAAGGTGCGTAAGGGATTCCTCGAGGCGGAATTCCCCGAGAATATCCGCAGGGAGATCGAGTATGGTTATTGGGAGTTGGGGAGACGCCTTCATATGGATAATCCCAGCGTGGCGATACGATCTAGCGCTACATCCGAGGACTTAGATGGCGCATCGTTCGCGGGACAGCACGAGACGATTCTCAATGTCCGTGGGGAGGCGAATATTCTCAGAGCCATCAAACAGTGCTTCGCGAGCCTCTTCACCGACCGTGCGATCGCCTACAGAGCTCACAAGGGGTTCAGCCAACTGGATAACGCGCTCTCCGTCGGGGTCCAGAGAATGGTCCGGAGTGACAGAGCCTGCTCCGGAGTCATGTTCACGCTGGATACCGAGAGCGGATTCGACAAGGTCGTATACATAACGGGTTCCTGGGGACTGGGCGAGATGATCGTCCAGGGTGCGGTGAATCCTGACCAGTTCTACGTGTTCAAACCCTCGTTGGGCAAATTCGAAGACCCTATCATCGAGAAGAAACTTGGCAGCAAGCAGCACAAGCTGATCTATGCTTCGAAAGGCGGGATGATGGATGCGGAAGTCTCGGTCGCAGACCGTCAGCGGTTCGTGCTGGACGACGCAGAGATCGTGAAACTCGCAGAGTGGTCGATCATCATCGAATCTCATTATAAGAAACCCATGGACATCGAATGGGCGAAGGATGGCATCACTGGCGAACTCTACATCGTCCAGGCCAGGCCTGAGACGGTCCACGCATCGAAACCGGCGAACGTCCTTGAGACATACGTCCTGGAAGGCGATAGCAAAATCCTTCTCACAGGTGAGGCCGTCGGTTCGAAGATCGGCAAAGGTAAGGTCAACGTCCTGGAGAGCGCCTACGAGATATCGGAGTTCAGGAAAGGTGAGGTGCTTGTCACGGACAAGACCGACCCTGATTGGGAGCCGATAATGAGGAATGCATCTGCGATCGTTACCGACCGAGGTGGCCGTACATGCCATGCTGCTATTGTCTCCAGAGAGCTCGGGATCCCTTGCATCATCGGTTCAGGGAACGCCACTTCTACACTTCGAGACGGGCAGTTCGTGACAGTCGACACTTCTGAAGGCGAAGGCCGAGTCTATGAGGGTGACCTGAACTTTCGAGTGGACCGTATCAACCTCAAGAACATGCCGACGACCCGCACCAAGATAATGATGAACGTCGCGGTTCCGGAGCATGTGTTCACACAGGGCCAGATACCATGCGATGGTGTAGGTCTCGCTCGACTGGAGGTCATCATCGCCTCGCACATAGGGATACATCCTCTCGCGCTCATCGAATTCGACAAGCTCAAGGAACGCGCGGCACACGATAACGAGGCTGCGAAGGCAGTGGAGTTGATAGAGGAGAGGACTCACGGTTACGATCGCAAGGATGAATTCTTCCTCGACAAGCTCGCATGGGGCATTGGAAAGATCGCTGCCACATTCTACCCGCGGGATGTGATAGTGCGTCTCTCGGATTTCAAGTCGAACGAATATGCCAACCTCATCGGAGGGAAGTTCTACGAGCCTGTGGAATCTAATCCTATGATCGGTTGGCGCGGAGCATCGAGGTTCTACGACCCGAAGTTCAAGCCCGCGTTCCGACTTGAGTGCATGGCCCTGAAGCAAGTACGCGAGAAGAAAGGTCTGACCAACGTGAAAGTGATGGTCCCGTTCTGCAGAACCCCTGATGAGGGTCGCAAGGTCATCGCGACAATGAAGGAATTCGGGCTTGAGCAGGGGCAGATGGGTCTAGAAGTCTATGTCATGTGCGAGATACCGTCCAATGTCGTGCTGGCAGACGAGTTCGCCGAGGTCTTCGACGGTTTCTCAATTGGTTCGAACGACCTCACGCAGCTGATGTTGGGGCTGGACCGCGACTCCGAGTTGGTCTCTGGGCTTTACGATGAAAGAAGCCCCGCGGTGAAGATGATGATATCCAGCGTGATCAAGACCGTGAAGGCGAAGGGCAAGAAGATCGGCATCTGCGGTCAGGCGCCGTCTGATTTCCCGGAGTTCGCAGAGTTCCTGGTCGAGTGCGGCATAGATAGCATGTCGCTCAATTCGGATACTGTCATACGCACGAGGCTTGTGGTCGCTGAGACGGAGAAGATGCTCGAAGCGAAGAAGTGAATCTATTGTCGCAAGTCTGTTTTTTTTGCGAAATGAAATTTATCAATATCGATAATGATAACGTTTAACTACGACGTCATCGTTCACTTTTTTACATTTCTCCCCCCATTTTTTTACACTCGAAATGAGGGTCTGCCATGTGGTTAAGGATTCTCACTCTTGAGGCGCGCTCAGCTTCACCGGTTTCCTCATGAACTTATCGACCTCTTTGTTCCAGAAGTACAGCAGGAGTATTCCAACTGGTGTGACCGCCAGTGCCAATATCAATAGGCTCTCCTCCAGCCCCCATATTGATGCTATCCATCCTATGGATACCTCGACTATCACGACCATGATGGTGAACATCATGCTAGCTATGCCCATTATTGTCGAACGATGAGATGAGTCCACCAGACGGTTGATGTACCCGTTGATGATCGGCGCCTGCAATCCGGTTATTATGTACATCAGGTACTGAGTGGAGACAGCTACTGAAGATCTGACCAAGAACACGACTGCGAACGAGAATATCATGGTGACGAACATGAACAGAAGCGCGCGCTTTTCCTTGAGCCACCCCTCGATCGTGCCAGCTAGCCTCGTGAACAGTCCTCCGACTATTGCGAAGCTTGCAAAGAACAACCCGATCTCCAGGAAGCTGAGACGTAGCTGCACGTTCATGTAGACCGATCTGAAGATCATCATCACATAGATGCCCAGCTCGAGTACTATCTGGAAAAGGATGAGCACCATGATCGGCTTGGATTTGAGGACCTGTTTGACCCCCGTGCCGAGCTGAGCCCGATATGATTGTTGGAACCTCCGGTCTACCTTTGGCTCTCTCAGGAAGACCACGGTGAACGTGCCAGTTATCGCGACTAATGATGCGATGATGAGCGTCAGTTCTATCCTGTCCGTCACGGAGACGATGAATCCACCGACCACGCAAGCAGCTGCGCTCGTCATGAACATAACAGCGTTCGCGGTCCCCATGATACGTATGAAGTCGGCACCTCTGTCCAGCTCGAGGAGGGTGTCATAGAGGAACGGCGTATCCCCGCTGATCAGGAAGCATACCCCCAATGCCCATATCACATTGGATATGAGATATTGATCGAATGACGAGCTCAGCCCGAATGCAAGTACTCCGACTGAGAACAGTATCTCTCCTGTGAATAGGACCGCTTTCCTACCGAATTTATCGCCGAGAAGTCCTGCCGGCAACTGGAACAGGATTATCGTGCTCCAGAACACGGCATCGACGACCGTCAGTAGGAATAGGCTGTCGAGGTTCTTGTAAGCCCATAGGCTCCAGAAGGGTATCCAGAGCGAGAATGATGTGACTGCTCTGAAGATGTAGAACCTTCGGATTCTCTTGTCGCCCTCATTCATCGCGGATGCCTAATGCTTATCAACTATATTGTGGATTCTGAAAACCGAAACCGTCTGGAACCTTGATGGATAAGAAAATCATTTGTGCAGAAGGTAGTTGACCTTCTGCGTTGTTTTTCTGAATCAGAGTTTCTTCTCAAGGCAGTTCATGCCGAACTTCGGTAGCATCTCGACGAAAGGCTCCGGGTCCAGCATCTCCGGCGGGAACACTCCCTTCTGGGTTATCTTGCCCTGGGCGAAGAGTATCGCTGCGATTGCAAGAGGAACACCTACCGAGTATGCGGTCGCACTGTGCCCGTATCTCTTGTACGTATCCTCATGGTTCAGCTGGGTCCAGATGAAGTAGCCCACTTCCTTGCCATCTTTCTCTCCCTTGACTGCGCTGCCGATGGCGCAATCCCCCTTCGCCTTGTCTCCGATAGTCGACGGGTCCGGCAGGACGGCTGCGACGACATCCCTTGGCGCGACCTTCACTCCCTTGACGGTTATCTTCTCGGGTGAGTCCAATCCGAGCTTGCCGAGCATCTTGATCGCATCGACATATTCGTCTCCGAGAGCTATCTTGAAATCACAGTAGTCACAGCCCTTGCCCAGGACCTCTCCTATGAATGTCGGAAGAGTCTCCTGCTCCTCGTGGTCGACGTTGTAGATGTTGAGGTCTCCCACCGGGTCTGGGAAGCTGAACTTCTCCTTGCCACTGAACGGCGATAGCTTGCGGTACGCACCCTCGGCGTAGTATGTCGCGGGCATCAACACCTCTTCGATTAGCGTCTCCGGTGACCAGAGCGGTGCGAACTCGTATCCTTCGACATATCCGTTGTCCCCGTCCCTCACGAGTATCTCCTTGACTTTGTCCATCCTGTCCGCTGCCATCCTCGCGAAGATGTTCGACAGCCCAGGGTCGCAACCCAATCCAATCATTCCAGCAAGTCCTGCTTCCTTGAATGCCGCGTCCTTCTTCAGTGAATGCCAGACCGGCGGTTTCTGGATGACTTCCCCCGCTGGTGTATCATCGAGTGCGACGTCCCATGCCATGTCTGCATAGCTTGCCTTGGCCTGCACGCAAGCGTCCATGATCTTATAGTTGAACCGCGGGATCACGCCGTTCATGACCAGATCGATCCCTTCGAAAGCCAGAACCATGCCGTCTACATCGGATGCGTCGACCTTCTTTGCCGTGACCTTGTCATTCGAAATCTTCTTCTCCGCCTTCTTCGCCTTCTCGAAATCGATATCGGCGAGGACCACCTTATCATACTCGTTGGAATTGGCGAGTATCTCGGCGGTGACGGAACCCACTGCTCCTATCCCTAGAACCATAGCCTTCATTATTTCACATACACCGACAGGCGCGCTAGAATCGACATCGCCCGTCAACCCCCGTCATCGATGCGAGCTTATTTAAGATATGCGGGACCGATTAGTACACATTCTCAAGTATCCTGTTAATCGTGCACATATTTCGAAAGGGGGGTGCCCCTATCGATTTATCTTCAGAGCATGAATCCCGCGAGCGGACCGATGTGTTCTTCTCCGACCGACTCTCCAGCCTGATCGGTTCGGTGCGGTCACGGTTTTCTAACGCTTGGGAATACGCTCATGTCCCTGTGCGGGATGAACATCGCCTTGGCGAACTCCTTCTGGAAATCCTTCTCGGCCGCCAGTTCGACATACTCGACCTTCTTGGACAACCGGTCTGCCAGATCTCTGATCGATGTGGACTTCAATGCCATCCTGGCGCCGGCACCGGCTGAGTTGCCTATGAATCTGATCCTGTCCACCGGCACATCAGGGTACATTCCTATTGTGATGGCGCTGGATGCGTCGACATACGTGCCGAACGCGCCGGCCGCGTACACCCGCCCGATGTCCACACATCTGATGCCCAGCTTGCGCATCATAGTCGAGATTCCTGTGAAAATGGCTGCCTTGGCGAGCTGTATCTCTTGTACGTCATGCTGGGTGACGGCAATATCGTGATCTGTCTCGGCATCATCCGCGAATGCTAGAACGAATTCGGACATACCTTCTCCGTTCTTCCGGACACGAACGTTCTGCCTTGAGCTGCTTATCCTGCCAGATGAGTCGATTATCCCCGCCTTGAACATCTCGGATATGGCATCGACTATCCCCGAGCCGCAGATACCCCTCGGAGGCGTGTCGTCCACTGTGCTGATCTTCACATTCCAATCGGAGGGATCTATCCAGACCCTCTCGATGGCGCCCGTCGACGCCCTCATCCCAGACTCGATATGAGCTCCTTCGAACGCTGGTCCAGATGCGCACGAACAGCTTATCAACCTCTCCCGGTTCCCTGCGATTATCTCGGTGTTGGTACCTATGTCGATCATCATGCCCATGTGCCTGTCCCTGTATAGCCCGCTCGATATCAGGCCAGCTACTGCGTCCGCGCCGACAAATCCTGCGATGTTAGGCAGGGACGATACCTTTCCGAAGGGATAGATGTCGATTCCCTGCTGCGCCGAGTTCACGGACATCGCGGTCCTGACTGCGGGTGCATATGGTGCAGTCGCGAGGTGATCTGCGGGTATCCCGAAGAACATGTGATGCATGGCGGTATTGCCTACCACGAAGACTTCCAGGATGGCGTCGCGGTTCACGCCGGAACGGTCGCTCAACCTCCTCAGGAGTTTGTTCACGCCGTCGAGGATGCTCTTCTGCAGCTTCGCATTTCCATCCTTCTCCCTGGTTGCGAACGTTATCCTAGACATCACATCCTCACCGAATGCGAGCTGAGGGTTCGGCATCATCTCAGTGGCCATGACCGTTCCATCCTGGAGGTTCACAAGGTATGCGACCACCTTGGTGGTGCCGATATCAACAGCCACTCCATAGAGCTCGTCAGTCGTATCTCCAGGTTCCAGGCGTACTATCTCCTTCCCTCTGAATATCGTGATGGAGACTCTCCATGAGCCGTCCCTGATTGCTCGGGGGATGGACTTGTGGACTCCGGACGAGAATCTCGCTGCCGTCCTTACCTTCTTCGATAGTTCCTCAAGGAGACGATCATCGTCAGCTCTGATATCCATGAGGGTCGCTGGTGGCATGTCTAAAACGATCTTCATGAACGCAGGTTTGAGCTTGGTGATCCGTTCCCTTCCTGCAGCCTGGAGCCGCTGGGTGCCTCTCCTGCTCTCCTCGGGCACTTCGATGACGATGTTTCCTTCGGTGAGGATCTTCGCCTGACAGGCCAGGCGCATGCCTGCAATGAGGTCGATGTCCCTGATCGCCTGTTTCTCGCTGTCGTTGACAATATTGAGGTGCGACGAGCCAGACCTGACTATGACCTTGCACTTGCCGCACCTGCCCAGGGAACTGCAGATGGATTCTATCGATACCCCCGCGTCGTTCGCAAGATCGAGTAAGGTCGCCCCTGGCCTTGGGCGCGTCTTCCTCCCAAGCGGTTGGAAATGTATATCTGAATCCGTCATCTGTCACACCCTTGATGGGGATGCCCCTCGGCGATATAGTTTCATCGCTGAGCCACTTGCACATTATACCTGCGGTCGACGAGATACCTGTGGTATCGGAAAGAGGGACCATCAACAACACCACCCGACGACTATGCAGAACCTGCATTCAGCAATCCTTTTATATGACCATCCTTTAATCACCTTGCTCTTTTCAAGAAGAGCCTGTGAATGATGACGGTGCGAATGCACCTGAAGGAGGTATCAAATTGGCTAAGGCAGTATATGTCAAGTTCGAGACGCCAAAGGAACTTGCAGACCAGGCATATGAGATTGTTGAGCTTGCACGCGATGGCGGCAAGCTGAGAAAGGGAACGAACGAAGTCACGAAGCTCATAGAGAGGGGCGAGACCCAGATGGTCATAATGGCCGAGGATGTCTCACCGCCTGAGATACTCATGCACATACCCGCGCTTTGTGAGGAGAAGAACGTTCCATACGCCTTCGTGCCAAGCAAGGCCGAGCTGGGGAATGCATGCGGACTGGAGAAGCCGACGGCAGCTGTCGCTGTTCTCGACGCGTCAAAGGGAAAGCCCGCGCTCGACGAACTCGCGGAGAAGCTGAAGGCGTTGAAGAAGTAGGTGGCCTAAATGGCTGACATGGATAGCATACCAGCAACTGTTGTCGAGGTCGTTGGACGAACCGGCATGACTGGCGAGGCGACCCAGGTTAAGGTCAGGGTCTTGGACGGCAGGGACAAGGGCAGGATCATAACTAGGAACGCCATGGGCCCGATAAGGGTCGGCGACGTGCTGATGCTCAAGGAAACATCGAGGGAAGCGAAGAAGCTCAGCGTGCGCTGAGTCCGCACACTCTGTCTATGAGGTGATTTACGATGGTGGAGCGAAGAGTATGTACGTTCTGCGGTGCTGAGGTAGAACCAGGCACCGGTAGCATGTATATCAAGAAGGATGGCGTCATCTATAACTTCTGCTCGTCAAAGTGTCATAAGAACATGGTGCACATGGGAAGAGTCCCGCGCAGGACTACTTGGACGAGATACTATGAGCGGGAGAAGGCTCTGAGGCTCAAGTCGGCAACCGAAACGGTCGAGACCAAGAAGCGAAAGGTGAAGAAGGTCAAGAAGGCCGAGGCAAAGGTTGAGGTGAAAGAGGTCGCGGCAGAGGAGACCCCCGAAAAGACCGAGAAGACCGCCGGAGCCGTCAAAGCGCCCAAGAAGGATGATGGTGGGAAGGACAAGAAGACCACAGCGCCCAAGGGCGCGAAAGCGGAGGACAAGAGCGAATGATCGAGAAGACATTCGCGATGGTCAAGCCAGATGGCGTCTCTAGAGGGCTGGTCGGTCGCGTCGTCCAGAGGTTCGAGGACCGAGGCATCAAGATCGTCGCCATGAAGATGATGCGGATACCGAGGGAGCTCGCGGAGAGACATTACGAGGAGCACAAGGGAAAGGCCTTCTTCGACGATCTCTTGTCATACATCACATCCGGTCCGGCCGTATGCATGGTGCTCGAGGGTGAGAACTGTGTCGCGACTGCGAGGGCCATGATGGGCAAGACGAACCCGCAGGACGCCGCATCCGGTACTATCCGAGGCGATTTCGGTCAGGTGACCGGCAGGAACATCATACACGGGTCTGATTCGTCCGAGAGCGCCAAACGCGAGATCAAGCTCTTCTTCAACGACTACGAGCTGCAGAAGCACGAAGTCGCTGATGAGGCTTGGCTGTTCGAGAAGTGACAACCCCACAAACCGTTTACATGTTTTTGATCATCTGTGGCACAGCTCCAGTCAGACTTGGTTCCGGGTTACATTGATATACCGCCGGGTGATTGGCGAATCTGTGACGATACGGCAGCCCATAGTCTCGGTCATGGGCCATGTGGACCATGGCAAATCTACAATCCTAGATAGGATCAGGGGCACCAAGGTCGTATCCCGCGAGGCGGGTGGCATCACTCAGCATATCGGAGCAACGGATGTTCCGATCGAGACCATCTACGAGCTGTGTCGTCCGCTGATTGGTGACAGGAAGTTCATGGTACCCGGTCTTCTGTTCATCGACACACCTGGCCATTATTCATTCGCATCACTAAGAACCCGAGGGGGAGCTTTGGCCGACCTGGCCGTCCTCGTGATCGATATCAACGAGGGCATGAAGCCGCAGACTCTCGAGTCGATCAATATCCTGAAGAAGTTGCGCACTCCATTCGTGATAGCGGCCAACAAGATAGATCGTCTGATGGGCTGGCGTGTGCATGAGGACATGACGATCGCAGAATCCCTGGCTCTCCAGGATCCAAGGGTCGTCGCTGACATGGACCAGCGCATATACAACATCGCTGGCAGGATATTCGAGAAGTCCGGATTGAGCGCTGACCGGTTCGACCACATAACCGATTTCACGAAGAGCGTCGCCATAGTCCCGGTCAGTGGGAAGCATGGTGAGGGATTGCCTGACCTTCTGCTGATGCTCGTCGGGCTAGCCCAGAAGTTCCTGGAGGTCGATCTGAAGACCGAGGATGGCCCTGCTGAAGGCACCGTGCTCGAGGTGAAGGAGGAGCAGGGGCTGGGGACCATATTGGATACGATCATCTACAAGGGGATCATCCATGTCGGGGACCAGATTCTGATCACCTCCGTCAAAGGCGATCCGATACTCACCAAAGTACGGGCCCTGCTGAGGCCGAGACCACTAGATGAGATCCGAGACCCTTCGCAGAGATTCGACCAGGTCGAGACGGTTTCCGCAGCTGCTGGGATACGGATAGTGGCCCAGAACCTCGAGAACTCCATGGCTGGTGGGATCATACGCGTCGCGAACGAGAATGTCGAGGAGTTGATAGACGCGGTCAGAAAGGTCAGCGAGCTGAATGTGGAGCTGGCTAATGAGGGCATCATCGTCCGTGGGGACGCGATCGGGTCACTCGAGGCGCTCGTCTTCGAGGCGAAGAATGCGGAACTGGCCATCCGGAAGGTCGGCATCGGAAAGGTGACGAGGAAGGATGTCATGGAAGCATCGAACTTCGAGAACCCTCTTCACAGAGTCATATTCGCCTTCAATGCGGGATCGAACCCAGATGTTCAGGCCGAGCTAGACTCCACCGGGGTCAAGATGTTCCAGAACGCTGTGATCTACCGCCTGCTGGATGAGTACAAGGCGTGGTGCGAGCTGCGTTCACGCGAACTCGAGGTGGAGAAGCGTCTGCAGATAGTCTTCCCAGGGAAGGTCCTGATACTGAGGGATCATGTCTTCCGCGTAAGCAAGCCTGCGATTGTAGGTGTCCGAGTGCTCGCAGGACGGATCCGCTCAGGGCATGGTCTGATGAAGGCCGACGGACGCCCGATAGGTAAGATAAAGAGCATCCGGAGCGGCGAGAATTCGGTTCCGGAGGCCTTGGCCGGCAGTGAGGTGGCCATCGCGATCGACGACGTCACGGTGGGCAGGCAGATCGACGTCGAGGACATCCTCTATGTTGACATACCTGGCAGCCATGCCCTCCAGCTTGAGAAGTTCGGGCTGAAGCAGGACGAGATCGAAGTCTTCGAGAAGATCGCCGAGATAAAGCGAAAGGAGAAGCCGTTCTGGGGTCGATGATCAAGCCTTCTCCGTCGCATATCCAGCATCCTTCCAGTTCTTCAATCCTCCCTTGAACACCATCACCCTCTCGTATCCGTATTTCTCGAGTTTCTCGGCCGCTATAGTGCACGCCTCGCAATGGATGTTCGAACAATAGGTGACTATGGTTTCGTCCTTGTCTAGTCGTCCAAGGGCGTTCTCACCCAGCTGGCTGGATGGTATGGATATCGCTCCCGGGATGTGTTCCTTCTCGAACGCCTTTTCTTCGCGCGCATCTACGAGTGTGAACTGATCTTCATCGCGATCGATCATTTCCTTGAGAGCTTCTCTCGAGATCCTCATCATACGATCACCGCAGCACTCGCATCTATCGACATTAGCTTAACCGTATCGACTAATCCTGTTTTCCTTGGAACCGATTAGGGGCTACCAGAGTCGTCTACCGTCCCCGAAACCTATATAATCCCTTTCGCATTAGGGCGTCCTGCAAGAGTGGAGTTGATTCTTTGGCAGAATTCAAAGCCGTCATCAGCGACCCCAAAGATGGTAAGTCATATCAGGCAGCCGTGGCAGGACATCATGCGAACTCCTTGATCGGCAAGAAGATAGGCGAAGTCATCGACGGGATATTTGTGGGCCTTCCTGGGTACAAGCTCCAGATCACCGGTGGTAGCGATAAGGACGGATTCCCTATGAGGAAGGACCTGCCCGGTCCAAGAAGAAAGAAGCTCCTCATCTCAAAGAGCATAGGTTTCAACGCACAGGAGGGCGGTCTCCGGAAGAAGAAGAACGTTCGCGGCAATACTATCGCCCCGGACACTATCCAGATAAACTTCAAGATCACCGCCCATGGCATGAAGCCCGCAGCTGAGCTCATGAAGACCGAGGAGAAGAAGGAATAATGATTGTCCCATCCCAACCCGAGACCAACATTGGCATGATCGGCCACGTCGACCATGGCAAGACTATGCTGACGAAGGCTCTGACTGGGGAGATGACCGACCGTCATTCCGAGGAAGTCAAGAGGGGCATATCGATAAGGCTCGGCTATGCCGATACCGTGTTCTACAAGTGCAAGAGTTGTGATGAACCGGAATGCTATTCCAACAAGCCCACATGCGCGAACTGCGGCGGCGAGTGCGAGATGCAGAGGGCCGTGTCCTTCGTCGACTCGCCTGGCCACGAAACGCTCATGGCCACCATGCTGTCCGGCGCAGCGATAATGAACGGCGCACTACTGCTTATAGCAGCGAACGATAGCTGCCCCCAACCGCAGACCAGGGAGCATCTGATGGCGCTGTCAATAATAGGCGTTGAAAACATCATACTTGTCCAGAACAAGATCGACCTTGTCTCCAAGGAGGAGGCGCGGGCGAACTACAATGAGATCAAGGCGTTCGTCCAGGGCACATTTGCCGAGAACGCGCCGATCATCCCAATCTCTGCCCATCATGATGTCAACATCGACATGCTCATAATGGCGATCGAGAAGAACATCCCGACTCCTAAGTGGGACCTTAACAAGCCTGCGAGGATGTACATCGCAAGATCATTCGACGTGAACCCTCCAGGCACGAGGATAGACAAGCTCAGAGGGGGGGTTATCGGAGGCTCTCTTATCCAAGGTAAGCTCCGCATCGGTGATGAAATAGAAGTACGTCCCGGGAGGAAGGTGGAGACGGGTAAGGTTGTCACATGGGAACCGATAATCACGCAGGTGCGATCACTGTTCGCAGGTGGCCTCAAACTGGAGGAAGCCGGTCCGGGTGGCCTCATCGCAATCGGCACTGGACTCGACCCTGTCGTCACGAAATCGGATTCGCTGGTCGGCAGGATAGTCGGCATACCCAAGACTCTGCCCGAAGTCCGGAATTCCTTGACAGTGGAGACCAAACTGATGAAGCGTGTCGTCGGGGTCTCATCCGAGCTAGCAGTCGAGAATCTCAAGACGAATGAGCCTCTTATGCTGAGCGTCGGTACAGCCACTACCGTGGGTGTAGTCACGAGCGGAAGAACCGATTCCGCCGAGATTTCTCTGAAGATTCCAGTATGCGTGGAGAAGGGACAGAGGATAGCCATCTCGAGGCGCATAACCGGCAAATGGCGGCTCATCGGCCACGGCACAATCACCTCCTGAGGTGACACAGATGATCAGCGCTGTCGTGCTAGATGCCAACGCGTTGTTGATGCCTTTTCAGTTCAAGATCCATCTGGATAGAGAGCTGAAGCGGCTGTTCGGCGAGATACTGGTCCTGGTACCGAGCTCGGTCATAGATGAACTATCGAACATCCACGATAAACACGCGAAGGCCGCCATGGCTCTGGCCAAGAAGTACAGCGTCGTGGAGACATCGATGCGGGGAGACGATGCCGTTCTTTCCGTCGCCAGAGACCGTTCCGCTGCTGTGCTTACGAACGATCGTGAGCTCATCTCTCGTTTGAGGGCGGAAAACATACCCGTGGTGCGTCTCAGATCGGGCAGATACCTGATATTCAGCCCGCACGGGATAGAATGACGATGTTGGGCGACATTTCTGACGATTACCGCTGGATTCTCCCGCGTGGTCGCATGGTCATTCGTCGAAAAGCTATTTATCGACCATCGCTTATCGGAAAACGCCATGCATGAAAAGCAGATTGCGACGCTCAAGCACATAGCCCTCATGGGCGGTGTGCATGATTACATTGCGATTTCCTCTCGCGAGCTCGGAAACGTGCTCGAGATTAGTCAACAGTCCGCTTCTAAGAAGATACTGGAACTCCTGGGCGAGGGTCTGATCGAGCGTGACCTTGGAGCGAGGAGGCAGAGGATCAAGCTCACGGACAAAGGATTCGACCTCCTGAGAAAGGAATACTCTGATTATCAGAGGATATTCGAGATGAAGGACCATCTGGTGATTCTCGGTACCATCACATCGGGCATCGGCGAAGGTCAATACTACGTCAATCAAGAAGGTTACACCGAGCAGTTCCAGAAGAAGCTCTGGTTCAAGCCATACGAAGGTACTCTGAACCTCAGGACCGACCAGCACGAGCTGTCCAAGCTCGAGATACTGAAGAAGTCCGAGGGGATCCTCATCAAAGGGTTCGAGAAGGAGGGAAGGACCTTCGGGGATGTCAAGTGCTTCCTCGCGACGATCCGAAACATGGAATGCGCTGTCGTTCTGCCTGTTCGCTCTCACCACACAGATGTCATAGAGGTAATCTGCAAGTATCACCTGAGACGCTCGCTCGGTCTGAAGGACGGAGACCAGGTAGAACTCATAGTCTCGCTGTGATCTGCCTTCAGAGCTTTTTCGAAGCGTATTCAAGAGCGGATTCGAAGAACGCCCGTCCATCTCCTGGTCCATCTGGGTTTCGTGTCCAGTCTGGATGGGAGTATCTGAAGAACACCCTCTCAGGGTGAGGCATCATGCCGAATACCGTGCCCTCTCTGTTGCATATCCCCGCGATGTTATCCGTGGCGCCGTTCGGGCACCACGGGTATCCCGCGATGCTGCCTTCCGGGTCCACATACTTGAACACGATCTGATCGTTATCCTCGAGCTCCTTCAATATCTTCGTCTGGTTCTCCATGGAGAACATGAGCTTCCCTTCTGCATGTGCCGAGGGGATCATGGATATCTTATCGACTGGAATCTTCGTGGTGAACACGCAGCTACCCCTGTTCACCTTCTTCAGGAGTGTTGGCCTGCACTCGAACCTTGCGGAATCGTTGGTGCCGAGGACTGCCTCAGGGACATCTGACATGACGCCTGACATTGCGGGCAGGAGTCCCAGTTCTACGAGTATCTGGAATCCGTTGCAGATCCCGAGCACGGGTTTCCCTGACTTGACGAAATCCACCAGATCCTCCGAGAGTCTGCTCTTCATGCGCGCCGCAAATATGGCGCCCGCGCGCACGTAGTCCCCTGCCGAGAAACCACCTGGAAGTGCAAGTATGTGATAATCTGAGAGGGACCTCTTCTCCTCCGGGGTGACATCGGTGCCCGTCAGTTGCTTCAGGTGCACCTTCTCGGGCTTAGCGCCAAGTCTCTTGAACGAGAGGAACATCTCCTCCTCGCAGTTGGTGCCCTCTATCCTCAGGACGCATACCTTGACCTGCGAGATCTTCATCCCATCAGCCTCCAGAGCGGTTCGTTGAAGCTCTTGGCGATCCTGTCAGTCCCGAGCTCTATGAGGGTCCTATCGGATGATGATATCAATAGGGAGTCTCCCTGGACCGAGCCGATCTTTGTCATCTTGGCTTTCCTGTCCTTCGGCATCAGCTTCTCCTTCCCCTTTCTGAGTTCGACGAGCCACCGGCTGTTACTCTCGGAGAAGAGCTTGGCATCGTTCCTCATATCCCCCAGCTTCGTCAGGTCGACTTCGCATCCTACATCCCCTCCGATGCACATCTCTGCCAATGCAGCTGCCAGCCCGCCGTCAGAGATGTCGTGGCAGGAGACTATGGCTCCTCGCTCTATGCCTCCGACGACCACGTCTATACCTGCTTTGAGGGATGCGATATCGACGTCAGGCACGTTCTTGGACCAGTTCTTGGTCATGCGGTAGTACGAAGAAGCGCCCATCTCGGGCGACGTGGTGCCTATGATTGCTATGATGTTACCTTCATCCTTGAGATCAGATGTGACACACTTGCGTATGTCACGCACTATCCCGCATCCCATTATCGTAGGCGTCGGGAGAACGGCCCCGGTCTGCGATTCGTTGTAGAAGCTGACATTGCCAGATGGTATCGGGATGTTGAGTGCTTTGGCGACCTCACCTATTCCCTTGACCGCCTCTCTGAACATCCATAGTCTATCGGGCTTCTCCGGGTTTCCGAAATTGAGGCAATCCGTCATGGAATGCGGTCTCGCGCCGACGGCCACCAGGTTTCTGCATACCTCGTCTACGCATGTCTTCCCGCCTCTGTACGGGTCGATTCCGACAGCGTATGGGTTCGATGCAGTGGCGATTGCCAGACCCCTGAATGATTCTTCGACAGGCTTCATGACGGAAGCGTCGCCATGGCTCCAATGCCCGATCTTTCCTTGCATCGGTTTGATGACCGTATTCGCTCGGACTTCGTGATCGTACTGTCTTATGACCCACTCCTTGCTGCATATGTTGGGAGTGGACAGTAACTTGAGCAGTTCCCGATCGTATCTCTGCTTCGCCTTCGGATGTCTCTCCTTCCTGGGCCTCTTCTCACTCGCTATGCTGCACGGCCTGCAGTAGAGGGGTCCCTCCGTCAGGAACTCCAGCTCGACATCGAAGACCTTCGTGCCTTGGAATATGAGTCTCACTACCTTCTCGGGGATGACTTTGGCGACCGGGGTAGCCAGGGCATCCCATTTCTTGAATACATGGAGCAAGTCCTCGAGGTTCTTAGGTGATACGGACAGCATCATGCGCTCCTGCGATTCGGAGACCCATATCTCCCATGGCGCCAGACCATCTTCCTTGAGCGGGACCTTAGACAGCTCCACATCCGCGCCGCAGCCCCCCGAGAGTGCTATCTCGCCAACGACGCATGACAGGCCTCCTCCTCCAAGGTCCTTCATGCCGTTTATCAATCCTCTCTCGTTCGCCTCCAGCACCGCATGGATGACCGGCTCCTTCGTGATCGGGTCACCCAGCTGGACCGCTCCCCTGGATTCGGTCTCACTCTCCTTTGTGAGCACAGCCGAAGCGAATGTCACGCCATGTATTCCATCCCGTCCGGTCCGTCCGCCAACTAGGACGAGTATGTCTCCTGGTCCCTTGACCGCATTCCTGCGGATGTCTTTCTTGTCAGCGATCCCAACGCACCCGACATTGACCAGACAGTTGCCGATGTAGCCGTCATCGAACCAGACTCCGCCAGAGACGGTCGGCAATCCCACCCTGTTCCCATAATCCCTTATCCCTGCGACCACTCCGCTGAACAGATACTTGGGGTGTTTGATCCCAGGTGGTAGTTTGTTGAATGGAAGATCAAGTGGACCGAAGTAAAGGGGGTCCACCAGTGCAATAGGTTGGGCGCCCATGCAGAGCACATCACGGATTATGCCACCGATCCCGGTCGCTGCCCCACCATAGGGCTCGACCGCGCTCGGATGATTGTGGCTCTCGACTCTAAGGGCATATGCGTGGTCCCTGTCGAATTCCATGACTCCGGCATCTCCTCTGTCGATGACCTGTCGTGTGTTGATGCCGAACACATACTCCTTCAAGAACACCTTCGAACTCTTGTAACAACAATGTTCGCTCCATGCCTGGCCGATCGACTGGAGCTCGACATCGGTCGGGTCACGGCCCTTTCCGATGAAATACTCCTTCACCCGGTGCATCTCGTCCAGCGACAGGCCGGTCCCACTCTCGCTGCTGATATCCATGAGCTCTTCGTCAGTCGCGTCCGTGAGATTGATGTCCGTGAGTTCGAACGGGACATCTCGGCGAGCATAAAGCCTGCTAGCAGTCATCCTGTCCCTCACTTCAATGTGACCGAGTAGTCGTGGATCACCGGGTTGGCGATGAGCTTCCTGCACATGTCATCTACCTTCTTCCCGACATCCTTTGAAGATCCATCCATCTCGATCTCGAAGACCTTGACGCTCTTGACGTTCTTGATGCCTTCGAAGCCCAGCAATTCGAGTGCTTTGAGTGTGTTCTTACCCTCAGGGTCCGCAACGCCCTTCTTGAGCTCGACCCTGACTTCAGCAACGACCATCTCTGCTCACCGCTGGTGCATTGGACAAGCGTATACTTAGCTTTAGGGGGTGTGACCGTCAGGGTGGAGTACACTTGATCGGTGGGTATCACGCTGTGAATTCCACTCCACCTCGCATCCATCATTCCGGTCTAACCAATCTGACCTTCCTTGAGAATACCATGTACCCCGTGTGGCCGAGCATGTCGAAGCTTGGTCGTACGCCCCCTTCGTGGACTATCATCTCCCTCTGCAATGTCTCGAATGCATGGATATCTGATAGTCCCAAGCTCTCCATCTTAGCGACGGTCTGATGCAACTGGTTGGTGTTGGGGACGTAACAGCAGATTTGACCGCCGATAGTGAGTGCCCCTGCCACGTTCACCAGGGCGTCCCATGGATTTGGCATGTCCAGAACGGCCGCGTCGAAATCATCTTCCAGGTCCGCTGTGCAGATGTCGCCTATTCTCAGCTTCCAGATCGAATTGTTATCGGTGAGCATGACATTCTTCTTGGCTATCACCGCGTGGTCCTCTCGCAGATCATATGACACGACCTTTCCGCTGGGGGCGACTGCTTTCAGCAAGACGATCGTCAAGGCACCGGAGCCGACGCCCGCCTCGAGGACCTTGCTCCCGGCTCCCAAGTCGAGGTACATGGGTATCAGGAAGCTGTCTTTCGGGACTATTATCTGGGCCCTCCTCTCGATTATGCGGAGGATATCCCTGACACTGGGCCGAACAATGAGGAATTCACGTCCACCTATGCCGAGCTTCTCCCCGAAAGAGGAATCGCAGATCTTGCTGCCATCGATCACGCCGAGCGCACCGACCTCGATGATCTTTCTCGATGCGGTCACGATGACTCTCTTATCCTGGGAGTCTATCAGAAGGACCTTGGTGCCCTCGGCAATCATGTTCTGCGCATTAGGGCTGATTCGTATAATTATCTTTTGAGCGTCGAGGGAAGCACATTCCTCCTTCATGCATGAAATACTTGAGCGGTACAGAATCGATGATGCCTTGAATATCCGTAAATTAATATTTACGTCTGACGATTGATGATTCAGTGCATCGACACGCTCGATTCAGCATATCCATTCCAACATCTGGCTCGTCATTGATATCATAAATCGTTCGACCTGGCTGATGAATAAAACCGACAAGTACTAAATGCTTGACCTACATTCTCGAGACGAGATTAGGCTAGGGGATTTGGTGCCTGGGGAGTTGCGTTCAGATTTCAGGACACAACGAACATGAATCAGCGGAGCCCCCGGTATCATCCTGCAGATGGTGAGAAATTGACGTTAGGAGGACGAAACTCATGAGTAAGGGCCTGAAAGCCGATCTAGAGAAGTGCACTGGCTGCCAGATGTGTGCCCTCATATGCTCCGCTTCCCACACGGGGAAGTTCAATCCAAGCGAGTCGCGGATCAATGTTGAGGATGTGTTTCCAGAACCAGGCGAGTTCAGGATGAATCACTGCACGCACTGTGACGAGCACCCCTGTGTGGAAGCTTGCCCAGTCGAAGCGATAAAGCTGAACGAGTCGCTCGGCATCTACTATGTCGACAAGGACGAGTGCACTGCGTGTGGGGCCTGCGTTGATGTGTGTCCTTACAATGGTTGCTGGATGGATCCTTCCGGCTCTTATTCGATCAAGTGCGATCTATGCAACGGGGATCCTCAATGCGTTGAGGTATGCCCCAAGGGCGTACTGACCAGGTGATTCTGATGGCTGCTGACGGATATACTGGAAAAGTCCTGAGAGTCGATCTGACGAACGAGAAGATATCCACTGAACCACTCAATAAGGAGTGGGCGAAGCAGTATGTCGGAGGGAAAGGCCTCGGCGCCAAGTACCTGTTCGAGGAGCTCAAGCCCGGCACGGATCCGCTCTCGCCCGATAACATACTTTCCGTATGGACTGGCCCACTCGTGGGGACTCTCGTCCCTCTCACCAGCAGGTATGTCATAGTCACCAAGTCTCCTTTGACTGGGACTTTTCTGGACAGCTATGCAGGAGGTTTCTTCGGACCGGAGATCAAGTATTCCGGATTCGATGGTCTGATCATAACGGGCAAGGCGCCCAAACCCGTCTATCTTTGGCTCGATGATGGCAAAGCGGAGATACGCGACGCCAAGAACATCTGGGGCAAGGACACGTACGCGACGGAGGAGATCGTAAGGAAGGAGACCGGGCAGAAGATGGCGAGGGTCGCGAGCATCGGACCTGCCGGTGAACATGTCGGTCTCATATCGAGTGTCACCAACGACCTTACCAGGAACGCTGGTCGGGGTGGAACAGGCGCGGTGTTCGGTTCCAAGAACCTCAAGGCCATCGCGGCGAAGGGATCCCTCGGCGTAGAGGTTCCGGACATGGATGGCCTGTTGAAGATGGCTAAAGAGATGATACGCACCGATGTCGTGGATAACCCCGATCATGCAGGAATGATCACCGATGGCACCCCGATCCTCGTGGAGATGAGCAATGATGCAGGGATACTGCCGACGAGGAACTGGAACGACGGCACTTTCGACGGTCACGAAGGCATCAATTCTGAAGCGATCAAATCAAGGGTCTTCGTGCGTAAGAGGGCATGCTTCGATTGCGCACTCGCATGCGGGACATGGGCCAAGGTGAGGCGCGGTATCTTCAAGGATTCCGCCTCCGAGGGACCTGAGTATGAGACACTCGGTCTATGTGGATCCAACTGTGGCATAAAGGATGTAGAGGCAGTGGTCAAGTTCGTGGAGGAGTGCGACAGAGAAGGCCTGGACTCGATATCGACCGGCAACGCTGTCGCCATGGCCATGGAGCTCTACGAAAAAGGAGTTCTGTCAAAGGATGATTTCGGAGGATTGGACATGAGGTTCGGCAATGCCGAGGCATATGTCAAGATGCCTGCGATGATCGCACGAAGGCAGAACATCGGCGCCTTACTCGCGGACGGCACGAAGCGCGCGGCTCAGAAGATCGGTAAGGGCGCCGAAGAGATGGTGGTCGCGGTCAAAGGGATGGAGTATCCCGCATACGATCCCCGGGGCAGCATAGGCATGGCCCTCGCATACGCGACATCCGATAGGGGTGCTTGTCATCTCCGCGCGTGGCCTGTCGCAAACGATGCCTACGGCAGCCAAGATCCTTGGAACCCTGAGGGAAAGGCAGCGACGTGTGTCGAGGATCAGACTAGGACCAGTATCAAATGGAGCTTCATATTCTGCGACTTCTACGGTGTGAGCTTCCCCAACATGGCAAAGTACTACAGCGCCGTGACAGGCAATCCGTCGAGCGAGGAGCACCTTCGTTCCCTAGGCCGCAGGATATGGAACCTGACTCGTGCATTCAATGTGCGGGAAGGATTCGCCCGGAAGGATGATACGCTTCCTGAGAAGATGGCGAAGTCTCCTCTCCGATCGGGCAAGACTCAGGGCAAGTCCGTATCGAAGGAATCGTTCGAGATGATGTTGTCCGAGTACTATTCCCTCTGGGGCTGGGATTCTGACGGCAAGCCGACCAAAGAGACTCTCGAGACGGTCGGTCTCGGTGACATCGTGCCGAGACTCAGCTATTTGCGCTGAAAGATACTCAAATTCCGCATCTGTCTCTGACAGATGCCTCTTCACCTTTCATTTACCTTCTTGGATCGTGTATCACGGTATGAATCTATCTTAATATATGCATATTAATAACAATATATATAAATGCGCATTTTAACAGCTTTTCACCGCCAATATTGCTATCGTCGAACGGCAGTCGATACGAATGAGTGAATTGTGATTTTTTCAAACTTTGGCCGTGTATGGTCGAATATTATTCATAAAGTACGACTGGTAATTGTAAGAAGGGAAGCTACAAATACCCACGATTCCAAGAATATATATGGTATCAGAAGCTTACTGGACAGTTGCAGGAGTAGGTCTCCCTGACTCGGCGCACCCAACATTTCAACGGGTGTGGCAACTCAGGATGGTACATGAATGGGCTCTGCGAAAAAGAAATTTGGGGTAGTGTTCCACTCCGATAAGTGCAACGGATGCTTGGAATGTGAGAAGATATGCAAAGAGACGCACAAGTCTAGCGTGGCGGTTGATCGCACTAGGATCAAGATCTCCAAAGAAGGGGACAAGTACAAGGCGATCGTATGCGTGCATTGCGAGGAATGCCCTCCCAGCGAGGTCTGTCCCTCGGCGCTCCTGGAGTTCCATGGCGACAAGAAGTATTGGACGCTTGACGAGCACAGATGCTTCGCTTGTATGGCTTGTATACCGCGATGTCCGTACGATGCGTGTTTCTTCGAGGGAGAGTTCGGAATAGAAACTGCATATATGTGCGATCTGTGCCTGGGCGAAGCAAAATGCGTCAAGGCGTGTCCGACGGGCGCATTGACTCTCGATCCGTCTCGGGAGGAATAAGGGTTGAGTGAAATGGTGGAGAATGAATCGGTCGCAGAACCGATCAAGCAGACGAAACCAATCGAAAGTGAAGAGAAGACGAAAGTCCAAGTGGAGGAGTTCCCTCTGCCGGACTGGGTCGCTGCATGGGCAAGGGATGCACCTAAGATATCTATCAGGGCTCCTGGCCCAAAGAGCAAGGAGATCATCAAGATAGACCGGGATTACGTGTCATATGCATACGACCGGTGTTTCACGTTCACCATTGACAAGGCATCCGGCGCGGCTGTGATGGACGCAGATGGGAACGTACTGCTCGATTTCTCGTCAGGAATCGCTGTCCAGAACGCAGGATGGACCCATTACAAGGTCACCAAAGCCATCCAGGATCAGGCCGCAAAACTCATCCATTCGATGGCGAACGACGCGTACTTCGATAAGGAGGCGCACTTTGCGAAGCTATTGCATGAGATATCTCCTAATAAGGCTCTCAAGGGCACCTTCTTCGGCAACAGCGGTGCTGAGGCGGTCGAAGCGGCGTTCAAGTTGTCCAGATATCACACGAAGAGGAATGAGCATGTTGCCTTCTTCGGCTCATATCACGGTCGTGTCGGTGCGGGTCTCGCGCTGACGAGCAAGTTGAAGTTGAGGTACAGTTACGGCCCGATGTCTCCCGGAATAGTATTCACTCCGTATGCCTACTGCTACAGGTGTTCTTTCAAGCAGACATATCCCGAGTGCGGCATGTGGTGCATAGATTACCTCGAGAACCAGGTCCTGCAGCTCGGCGGCACAACCAACCAGATCGCGTCGATATTCGTGGAGCCTATCCAGGGCGAGGGCGGCTATGTCGTGCCGCCGAAGGAGTTCCTCCCACAGCTCAAGAAGATTTGTGAATCTCAGAACGCACTGCTCGTCATGGACGAGGTGCAGACGGGTTTCGCGCGGACTGGCAAGATGTTCGCGTGCGAGCATTTCAACACGGTCCCAGATATTCTCGTGCTAGGAAAGGCCCTTGGTGGCGGCGTGCCTCTCGGTGCCATAATCGCCAAGCATGACATAATGAGGAAGTGGAGACCAGGCTCTCATTCATCCACATTCGGTGGTAATGCGATCACAATGGCTGCAGGGCTTGCGCATGTCCAGGCCATCATCGAGGAGAACCTCGTGGACAGGGCTGCGAAGCTCGGCGAGTACGCGACGAAGCTGCTCAAGGAGATGTCTCTGCGCCGTGAGATCATCGGCGATGTGCGCGGCCGCGGTCTCATGATCGGAGTGGAGTTGGTCAAGAACCAATATACGAAGGAGCCGCACGAGGCGACCAATATCCAGGGCAAGTGCTGGCGGTCCGGTCTCATGACGATCACATCCGGCTTTTACGGCAATGTCTTCAGAATAGCCCCACCATTATGCATATCCAAAGCCCAGTTGGAGATAGGCTTCGAGATATTCGAGCGGGCTCTGAAGGAAGAAGAGGAGTTCCTGAAGATCGGTACCTCGTCACCCGGCGGATGATTCGTTCATCCGCTCTGTGCCTAAAAACCATTTCGGCGTTCTCTATTCATCATGTTCATGATACTTCTACTTCTTCGATTCCTCGAAGTCGAGAGATAACGAGTTTATGCAATACCTTCTACCTGTGGGGGCAGGGCCGTCATCGAACACATGACCCAGGTGGCTTCTGCATATGCTGCAGACCAGCTCAATACGCTTCAGTTCTATCGAATCATCCTCTGTCTCTGCGATGCTCTCTTCCGACAGGGGCGCCCAGAAGCTGGGCCATCCAGATCCCGAATCGTACTTGGTCTCAGACCCGAAGAGTTTGTTACCACAGGCGGCGCATAGGTACTTTCCGTTCTTCTTGTTGTAGAGCAGGTCCCCAGAGAATGGCGCCTCAGTCCCCTTCTCTCTGAGCACCTTGTATCTCTTGGGAGTCAGCTTGCGCTTGAAATCCTTTTCGGGTACTCCCGTCGCATCTGTCATCAATACCGGTATTTGGATCACGGATGGGAATATCCTTTCCCCGATTTTGCATGAAGGCTGACTTCATGGTAGCGGGTTCATGGATCGACAGTGTCTGGCTTCTCGGTTCGTATGTCATCCTTCTTCACTATTGAAATCACAATGAATGCAAGTGTCAGTATCATCAATACTCCAAACATGGCCACGAATGCCAACTCTCCCGACTCGGCATAATATCCAGGGCTCACTATCACGGTATATGATAGCATCCCCAGCGCGACCATGTTGGCTTGGTATCCCCAATGTCTCCTCATGGTTATTGCCACTCCTCCAAGAAGCAGTGCGAAAGCAGTAGTTAACTCAGCTGCCAGATGGAACGAGATCTCGAGCGGACTGGATTCGAGTTCTGGTATCTGATCCGTCAGGGCGAACACGGACCACATTGCTGCCATCATGATTCCAATTATGATCGAATAGGCGGCGACAGCGCTCCTGATATTCATCTTATCACATGCCGAATAATCTCATATTGTATGATTCTTACTGACCTGATCGAAGAAGAACTGGTTCTGTGTGGTCTTCGGCAATCATCGGACGAGCTAGAGTAGCCAATCTATGGTCCAGTATAGAAGCGCCATTAGAATGATGATTATCAGTAATGCTAGGGCGCCGCGTCCACTTAATTTGAACCGCCCTCCCTTCTCATACTCTAGTTCTGCCTTATCATCATGGGGGGGCTGGATGGTTATCTGCTGGGACATTTTTCCTCCTCATGATATTATTGACGCGGTAGTTCATCCATTTATTGCTCAAATTGTCGGTTGTCCGTGATTCCCAGAGAATGAGCCGCATCAGAATCGAGCTTGACTCATTTTGTACGATCGATTTCGCCCGTGCAAGGCAATTTGAACTGGCGAAATCACCTGTATAAACAGGAGATATCGAATCGCTCTGAGTCATCTACCCTGTCCGCCCCCTCAAACCTTTTGATTTCTTCCTATCCAGTGCATTGCCAGACACGAGATAGATGCCGAAACAGCAATTGTGCCTATCACTGTCATTAGAATGCCCGCATTGACAACGGTCTTATCTGGAGTATTTAGGACGTAATGCCCATCCATGAAATACAATCCAATATGGGATCCATTATTAATGATTAGAATTCCCAAGGCAATCAATACAATTCCTATGAGTGCAATAGTCATCAGCAATGCCAATTTCCACCTCATCCGATCACTGTGTTCATGATGGCATTTCACATTCATAATTCTGGTCCAGAGCATGGACCCTGTGGGATTAGGAACCACGAAACTGACTGGCTCACACCTCAAAATGCCTTTGTTAGGGCATCTTCGCCGAGGAGACGGATTGAGAGATAGGCTGAAACGCTTTCCTTTTTTCTGATTTCAATGAGGAAGAAGCCAACTATCGACCTCTTCATACCACTCTTCTGAGTCTAAATATCTGAAGGTTACCTTGAGTTGCACTTCATCCAGGTCCGCCTCCTGTTCATTGAATGTTGTTGGCAGGCGGAACGAGTCATAGAAATCTGTGGAGCTACCCGCAGGCATCCATCTGAGAGTTTCAGTGATATTATAATTCCAGCCTCGGTCATCTGATAGACTGAGCGTGACTTGGGCGAAACAGCCTACAGAGCCGACATTGAAGATGTATCCCGAGCACAGCATATCATACCAACCGACACTTCCATCAGCGCCTCCGAAATTAACTTCGGTCTCAAGAACACCTACCAATTCAGGTCTTGGCTTGAGTGATCCAGCCACATAAATGGCTGCTCCGATTATCACAAGGACAATCACAACTGCAGCGGCAATCAATATCATTCTGTTGAGCTTCAATGCATCTCGCCATTCTGGATTGGGTAACGGTGTACCACACTTCGGACAATTCAGTCTATTCCCTCCAACCTTCTTCTGGATACCCGTTCGCCCATATGGCCTTTTCTCATCGACCTATTGGGATTTGAACCCACCAAAATGACTGGCTCGACCGATTTAGGTACATGATACCCGTCTTATCGCATCTTTGGAAGGCACCTCAAAATTGGACATAAACCCTTTCTCTTTCTCCATTTGAGGATGAATCTCTACCTGATGGTGGTAAACCATGCAAAGAGCCAAAACAGCCACGATATGAACCATAATATGCCCAAGGCAAGGAGCCAATTCAAGGTTCCTTCAATATTCTTCAATGAATTCGTCATCTCTGCTGACAGCTGTTGAATCGGCGAACCACTCACCATAGAATTCCCTCGTTCCCGAATCGCCTTCGATGACTTAAGAGCTTCTCCCCGTCCATATGGCCTTTGCGCGCTGAGAATTCCAGACCGCGGGATTATCTAGCCGCCGTAACCTGCACGTTCCCTGCCGACCTTCCAGGCAAAATACAGGATTGCGAAGCCAAATAAGCACCATATCAGGCCCCCCAACCACCCTGCATCAAGGAAGAAGAACAAGCCGAGCAGAATATAGATTGGGATTGAGATGATCAAACCTATGATGTATTGCCCCTTGGTGGAGTAGAGCCTTCCCGAATTGAGGGATGGAATACTGGCACCTGCCACATATGCATCCTCTGGCACGAGAGATGGGAGGAATTCCTTCGAGGAGATAGTCTTGGCATATCCACGATCCAGGTCCTCTCCGCACCGACCACAATACACAACGTGTGGTGGGTTCTCGTGCAGGCAAGCGGGGCAGGTTCTAGAACCCTCCGGCCGAGACTGCAGCTTCACGCCGCATTTGTTGCAGTATATCGATGCGTCTGGGTTCTCATGGCCGCAAGGACATCTCAGTGGCATGTCGCACCTTCACCTGAGAGCCACAGAGGCGAACACAAAGATTATGCTGGAAACCCGTTATTCTTCTAGAGGGGTTCATCGCCCCTCACCAAATCTCTTTCGCTTTTCAATCCCTTGGCCCTTTCTTGGATCTGGAGAAGATCATGACGATGAACTCGATTTCAACCCCTAGTTATAGGAGCCGCGGAGTCAATGACTTCGAGATTGCTTCAAAATATCCATTCCGCGACAACTATAATTGAACCTGTGCGCATCCGCCGTCGGTGGTACAGGGTGAGTTCGTTGGAAACCTCGATGCATGTGACATTCGCTGTGGTGCCAATTCTGGCCATTGGAATTGTCTTGGGTATCGTGCTACTTGTGATCGGTTTGTCTAGGAGAAACAGCGCAATTATCGGATACGGGGAAACGCTCTTTGGACTGACCGTCTTCGCCTTTCCGATGGTGTTCTTCCTTGACAAGGTTTCAGATGACTGGGAGGCATTCGTGCCTTCGACTGGAGACATCGCATTACTTGGGATTCTGTCCTTCGTAGGAGGCATGAGCGTTGCACTCGGATTGAGGAACATCCTATCTAGGACGAGTGTGTCGAAGTTCTCTACATTATGAGGAATCCGAAGGTGTCCCATCAACCTTTGTCATTTCGTCCTCGAAATCCGTTTCCCGGGATTCAAATCGAAGGGGATTTGAACCCCTGAGGAGCCAGTGTGTCAGGATTCGGATTCAATCAACGGGGAATTGGCCGGAGCTAAACCTCTTTCCTCATTTATTCTCCCTCAAGCAAGACAAAGATACAAGAGCAGATTGATGCATTCCGAACTCTAGAGGGTGGTAGCCTGCGTATCGGTCATGTGGATGGGAAGAATAGGATTTACGATGAGCAGGGAAATCTACTTCTCCTTCCGAACGAGAATCTCTTGACCAAACACTATTTCGTGACCATGAATGTGACCGAGTCGTGGCGGAGTTTCTACATAGAATGCGTGATAGCGATGGAAGCTGGCCCCTTCAAGTGCTTCCTAACCAATCAACGAGTGGTCTTCACTCGACGGCCAAATCCTTACAAAGCTGGAGCTTACTTGATGACACCTCTCGGTGCTCCTGAAGGCATTGCTAAGGCGTACAAGGCGCGTATGATCTTACAGGCTGGGGGATTTGAGTACTACGAATTGTTCTTCAGGGACATCAGATTCTACAAAGTCTTCAAGAACTGTGTTGATTTGTTCATCATGGGCGATGAACGGCAGAAGAACAGGGCAACTATCTCGAATCATGGTGCGAAGCCTGCGTTGAGAGTTCCTCTTATCGATCTCTTAATCAACAAGGGCATTCAGTCTAAGTGATGTCACTATTCAGCCTCCTTGATAGCATTTTCTCCCTCGATCATCGACCCATTGGGATTTGAACCCACCAAAATGACTGGCTCGACCGATTTAGGTACATGATAGCCGTTTTATAGCGTCTTTGGAAGGCACCCGAAACGAGGGGTTAATTACCCCTCATTAAACCCCTTTCTTTCTCCAATTGGAGTTTCTGAATTAGCAGGCTCAATACTCTTCTCCTTGTTGCTCCGACTTTATAGGTTTCTAGATTGACGATCAATTTGGCTGTGTTAGACGCTTGTTGAAGATAATGGCAAACACACCAACTATTGTGATCAATACGGCGAAGCCTAGCCAAATTTTGAGGAGGGTAACGGCATCCGACCGGTCTGTCACAAAGACTGAGCTTATCAGGGTGACCAGGGTGGTACCAACAGTCACAATGACCGCAAGAATAGCAACTAAGGTCACCCTCCGAATGTTGATTGCATTAGACACTTGTGCGTCGAGTCGCGTTGTCTCACTTGTCATATTGAAATCTGCTCCATTCAAACCCCGACTCAGCGCCTTCTTGATGTGTTCCCTGCAATCAACGCAATAGATTGCGCCCTCTGGATTCTGCTTCCCGCAATTTGGGCACTTCATACCATTCCCTCTACCGTGACCCGAATCGCTCTCAATGGCTTAAGGGCTTCCTTTTCGATGATTAGGATTGTATTCAATGCTGATTCCAGCAACTATGAATGCTAATAGAATGACACCGAATTCTAGCAGTCGAGTGGCAAATCTGATGCTCTCCCCCGCTTCCTGGATTTCGTCATAAGTAGTCGCATCCTTTTGTTGCGAGAAAGCCACCTCCATGAGAATGTATCCTCCAAGAATGAGAAGCAGCGCAACGATAGCCAGAGCAGGAATGAGCCGGGATCTCCAGTTGCTGCCTGAGCTGTATCTTGCTTGAGAGTTTGTGGTTCTAGAAACAAGAATCTCTTGAGAATCATCTCCATACTCACTGGGCAATTTCGCCATATCCTTGCCACATTTTCGGCAGATAGTATTTCTCTGAAAAGAACTCCAGTGTCCACAATGCGGGCATTCGATCAAGAGACCATTCCCCCATTGCCCGAATCGCTCTCGATGGCTTAAGGGCTTCTCTCAGAAGAATCGTGGTGCGGCCGCCGGGCCGCGCACCCTGCATCAGCCAGCCATCATTTCTCTGATTTCAATTGACCCGCAATGACCTCTTCCGCCACATTGTCTTTTCCGATGCGAGGCGCTTATCTCCACGTCTGCTGACTATAATGTGCAAGAAGGTAGACTGCGATGACCACTAGGATTGCGAACGCAACTAGGCCAGCTGCGCTCAGGTCCGATGCGGTTTTCAGGTCATGCGCATAAGTATAGAGGTTCTGTGGATTCTCAGCGAGGGCTCGCATCCAAATCTGGCCGACCACAATCGCAAGAGCAGCTATCGTCAAAGCAGGACCAACGATCCAGGTCAAGATCAGCCCCTGGTCTTTGTATGATGGCTCAGGCACATACGTTTTGACACGTTCAATCTGGATTTTCAATGGCTTTTGTTCAGTTCCGCCGAACGAGCATCCGCAGTTACCGCAGTAATCCATTCTAGAAGGATTCTCAAACCCGCATTTCGGACACTTCATCGCCATTCCCTCGATCGTAATCGCCTTCGATAGCTTAAGGACTTCTCTCTGCGGTCCACAGTCATCCCCCTCTATATGTAAGGGCGGTGAGACTTGCGACTGGCTCTGCACATGCAAGTAATCATTGTCTTCGCTGCGGGATATGAAGCGATGTGCGTGCGCCAACCCAAATTGAGGAGAGACCCTCGGAAATGGACAGAGAATGAGATCAAGGCGATTCTCCAAGACCTGAAGGAAAAACAATTGAGTCTTGCGACTCAATGCAAGGAGCTGCAGCATATTGGCGTGGTATTGACCCATTGTGGAAATGGAATAATGAGGAAGATGCGGCTAGCGTCACCTCATGCATTCCCACACGAGGATCGAGTCAGGGGGCCCAGTCTCATGGAGAATGACCTTGACCGGATTCTGAGAGCGTGTGAAAGAATACCTGAATGGTGGGGCGAAGTGGCGAGATTCATCTTTGCCGCTTATGCCTACACAGGTCTCAGAATGTCTGAGCTCCGAAGGGCTGAATTCAGGGATGTCAATACTAGGGAATGGCTATTCTTTGTAAGGCATCCCAAAGGTGAGAGCAGTTATGGACGACAGAGAACAATCCCCATACCCCCGCCCTTGAAACCCTATGTGCTGAGTTTCTTGCAGGAGCGAGCTAAGATGCTGGTGGAGCGAGGGCTAGTCGAAGCAAAATGCTTTGTCTGCAAGAAATCTGGAAACCCGAATGAACCGTATTCGACGAACGGCTTCGAAACTCTGAAATTGCGAGTAGAGAAGGAATCCGGAATCACTTTCCAGATTCGGACACTGAGACGCACATATGGTCAAGTGCTCTTGAACAGAGAAGTGCCTCTAGATTCAGTCTCATTGACTATGGGACATAGATACACAAGCACCACCGAGAAGTACTATTGCAGAAAAGACGACGGCATGGCGAGACTCGAGGTCCTTCGAGGCTTCGAAATGCCGTCACCGGCTCCGAGTTTTAATACCCCCCAGATTGAAAAAGAAAATGATTATACTGGCTATGCGTAGGGATGGACCGAAGGGGATTTGAATCCCTGAAGAGCGAGCATGTCACGACTCAAATTCAATCAGCGGGAAATTGGGTTCGGATCTAAACCTTTTTCTCTTTTCCCAAATCTTGCTTGAAGCCTCTCCGATAGAGAAGCAAAGAGTCGGAAACGAGCAATAACCCAAACATGGCAATTGCCACAAGACTCGAATCAAAAACTTCGGAATCGAAAACAATATTGCTAAATCCCACGAATACCAGGGCTGCGCCTGCCAAGAACTCTACTGCAACATACAACGCCATCACTGTCGATTCCCCAGGCAGATACAAGAAGGCGCTCAATTGCCGACTGGCTGCAAATGACACAACTAGGAATACCACTCCAAGAGCAAAGAAGATCAGCCCGAGGTCGGAAATCATCAGAGAAATCCCTGCTGCAGTCATCATGATTCCCAGAATGAGTGGGACAAGAATAACAGATGAAGCATACGAATTGGTGATCCTTGGCTTTGAGGATTGTTGAGGTCTGGTCAAATCGGTCTCAAGCATAGCCGATAGGCACTGATGTTTCCTGGCATAAATCCTTCCGCACATATAACGATCCTTATCGACTCATTGGAATGAGAAGCCATGAAACCGACTGGCTCACACCCCAAAATGCCCCTGTTAGGGCATCTTCGCCGAGGAGACAGATTGAGCGGTAGCAAACCTGTTATTCTTTTTGAGGGGTTAATTGCCCCTCATCAAACCCTCTTTCCTTTCTCAGTTCACTCTGAGGCTATTGGATTTAGTCATCGTGATGCTCCACCTTGATGGTCACGTTTGGTTTGATGCCGGCTAGTGCTGGTAGCATGTGATTGAGGACTTGCTCTGCGGTCGCGCGGAACTCTCGGCCACGTGCGCTCACCTTCACCCAGCTAGTTCCGTCGCGGTAATAGCGCTCAGTGAAGTTCTTGGTGCCAATCAATATGACATAACTCTCATTGGTCAGGTTCATCAATCATTCTTCCATCCTGTCATCGCAATGCCTCCCCTTGGCCTTTTCTGAGAGGAAAGCAATTTATACGGCCAATTCATTGGGCGCGATGATGGTCGAGACTGAAGGTGCAGAATTCCAGAGAAAGGCGACATTCTCATTCTATGCGCTGCTCCTGGTCGCAGGAATCTCTCTCTATTGGATATGGGGCATGATGTACGACACATGGTACCCGTTCGATAAGGGGAACATCGGCATCTATGTGATATACGCCCCGCTCATGCTGTTCGGAATCGTAGGACTCCTGCTCTACAGGAAGAAGAAGCATCTGCCCCAGTGACCTGGATGCCTTTCTGAGACGCACGGATCTTTCTCACATTGCATTTGCGAGATAGACAGGGGTCTTCGTTGGCTTGCCGCAGATGACGCACTTGCCATCGTACTTCTCATCGATTATAGGCATGCCCAGGATGTTCTTGTCAGCCCTCGTCTCGATCTCGTGGCCGCACTCCTCGCTCCCGCACCATGCCGTGCGGATCATCTTGCTGGGGAGGTTATCCAAGGAATCTACGGTGACCACGTTCTCGTCCATCTCTTTCTGAGCTCTTGCGAGCATCTCCCTGGCTATGGTCAAGAGCATGTCCTTGACTTCATCGACTGCTCTGGACCTGTCATTCAAGGACTTCGCCCCGATGTCCCTGCGGACGAGGGTAATCTTGCCGCTCTCGATGTCCCTCATGCCCAGCTCCAATCTGAGAGGGACGCCTTTGAGTTCCCAATCATAATACTTGACACCTGGTCTGACATCCCTCTCGTCGATGTGGACCCTAAGGCCGGCTTCCTTCAGTTCTTTATGCAACTGCCGAGCCGCTTCGGTGACCTTGTCGATGGCCCCTTTTGCGAGTACTGGGACGATCACGACCTGTATAGATGCCACCTCCGGAGGCAGCACCAACCCCTTGTCATCCCCGTGGATCGCGACTATGGAACCGACCAACCTCTCGCTCATGCCATAGGTCGTCTGGTGGACGTACTTGTGCTGGCCCTGATCGTCCTCGTACTTGATGTCATATGGTCGGGAGAAATTCTCATTGTATTGGTGTATGGAACCCAGCTGCAAGCTCCTGCCATCGGGTAGGAGCGTGTCGATTCCGACCGTGTAGAATGCGCCCGGGAACTTGTCCCAATCAGTGCGCTTGAGCAATCTGTATGGTATGCACCACTTCTCGGCGAGCTTCTCCAGGATATCAAAGTCCTCCTGAACCTGCCGCTCCGCATCCTGGAAATCCGCATGGCATGTGTGCGATTCGAAGAAGTGAATCTCCCTGACCCTGATGAATGCACGGGTCTGCTTGGTCTCATATCTGAAAGTGTTGACGATCTGATAAGTCTTGAGCGGAAGGTCCGCATGGGATCTGACCCAGAGCGAGAACATCGGATACATCGCCGTCTCGCTGGTTGGTCTGAGCAATAGCCTGACATCGAGTGGGTTCAACCCCGCATGTGTGACCCAGAACACCTCGGCATCGAATCCCTTGATGTGTTCCTTCTCCTTGGCGAACTGGTCCTCCGGCACGAGCAGAGGGAAGCATACTTCCTGATGGTCAGTGCCATCAAAACCTTCCCTGATGTGCCGGTCTATGGCCTGCATTATCTTCCAGCCATAGGGCGTCCAGACGTTCATCCCTTTGATGGGATATCGCTTATCGGTGAGGCTCGCCTTTTCGACGATCTCGTTGTACCATTCGCTGAAATCCTCTGCTTTCTTCATGCCAGCTCCGAGAATCCTAGAGGGGCTTATGTAGCTTTTGGTTGGAAATCAATCCATTGCCATCCTAGCTATCTGTGACGCCACACTTATGGTCGTCGTGGGATTTTCTATCGTATCTGTCGAATAAATCTCATCGCAACAGGCCTTGAGCTTCGTCACAGCGTCCCTGGCGAACACCCCGTGGGTGCATGCAGCGACGATGTGGGCTGCTCCGTGCTTCCTAAGCTGTTCAGCGGCCTTCACGATGGTGCTCCCGGTCGAGATGATGTCATCGACGATCGCCACCCTCTTCCCTTTCACATCCAGTGACTTAGGGGTCATCGTCACGGTCTCGCCGTCCAACCTCTCCTTGACGAGGTAGTCCGCATCGCAGCTAATGACATCGGCTATCCTCTTCGCATTATCCCATCTTCCCTCGTCGGGCGACAGGACCATCTGCGTGCCCTTTGCCTTCAGGAACTTGCCTATCTCAGGGTACGCGTGCGCGTTCTTGGCGGATACACCATCGAACCAGTCTATCACTGATGATGCGTGGATATCTACCGTAATGAATTCGTCAGTGTTCGATTGGATCAGGCGCGCGATGGCGCGCGCGCTTATTGGCTCGCCTGTTTTGAACTGCTTGTCCTGGCGAGCATATCCGAAGTAAGGAACGACCGTAGTCAAGGATGAGACATCGAACTCCCGGATCGCATCCTGCAGGAGGAAGAGTTCCACGATGTTCTTGTCTGGCCAGGTCGTCTGTACGAGGAAGACGTCTTCGCCTTCCAGTTCCTCGTCTATTCTGACATAGCACTCATCATCTGGAAACCGCTTGATCTCCACCTTGGCCAATTTGGCCTTGAGGACGCGCGCGAGTTCCGCCGATAGCCTCTGCGAGGCCGATCCCCCTACGACATACATGATACCGTCTGGCGACAATGCCGTTTCCTCTCTAATATATTGACGGTCGTCTCGACTGGATTACACTCTCGCAAAAGATTAATAGACGAGACCGTCATATTAGGGAATCGAGACGGGATGCACGTGAACGAAGGTACTGACCAGATGATTCTATCTCCGCAGGAACTGGAGTCGGTTATGGTCGAAGACACTCCTGCAGAGTCTGTCCAGGAACAGCCTGCCAAGCACGCCAGAGTATCCAAGAAGAAGCACTCTAGCGGACTCGAAGAGGTCGGGATGATCTATGGCAATGTCGGCACTCTCAAGTTCAACATGGTGATCACCGCACCGCTCGAGAAGATGGAATATGTGCAGGTCAACCACCCGATCCACGGATTCGTTCTGGGTCAGGTCTCCGAGGTCGAGAGGCGCACCAATCTCACGATAGATGGCGCTCAGTCCATCAAGCACGGCACGCCGGTGCCGATCGAAGAGAAAGAGGTCGCCGTCGTATCCATCGTGGGTTACAGGGACGATCGCAACTTATTGCAGGTCCCAAGAACTCCTCTGAAGGCCGGTGAGAATGTTTTGCGTGCCGATGAGGAATTGATCAAGGATATCGTAGGCATCAAGGAGCATACCGATGTGGGCGCGTATATCGGTCTTCTCACGGGTCACGATATAAGGGTCGAACTCGACATCAATGCTCTCGTCCAGAAGCATGTCTGCATATTGAGCAAGACGGGCGGCGGCAAGTCATACTGTTCTGGTGCCCTCATCGAAGAGATGATGAAGCACAAGGTCACCGTGTGCGTGCTTGACCCTCACGGCGAGTACTCCACCATGAAGCAGAAGGGCGTGGTGAAGAAGACCAACAGGGATTTCGGAGTGACGCCGAAGGGATATGAGGACCGTATCATGGAGTTCGCGACGGACACCAACATCAACAAGGGTGCGAAACCACTCAGATTCACACTGCACAATCTAGATGCTAGGGAGATCCTGGGCTTGACCAACATCAAGAATGTGAGGTCGTATCTCACGATGTTGCGGAAGGCTGTAGAAGCACTTCGCGAAACGAAGGATAGCTATTCTCTGAAGGACATCATAGCCGTGCTCGAGGCGAACGCAGAACCCTCCAGTGCCGGCCTGATAAGCGAGCTGGAGTATCTGAACGAGATCGAGGTGTTCGCGGAGCAAGGCACCAAGATCGACGAGCTGATCCAGAAAGGAAAGACGACCATCATAAACCTGAGAGGCACCCCGCCAGACATACAGGAGCTCATCGTGAACAGGGTATGCAACGCGATGTTCGAGCTGAGAAAGGTCGGAAAGATTCCACCCTTGATGCTCGTGGTCGAAGAGGCTCACAACTTCTGCCCTCAGCAGGGAGTCGTCGCCTGTTCGAAGGTGTTCCGGACGATTGCATCCGAAGGCCGTAAGTTCGGATTGGGTCTGATGATCATCACCCAGCGGCCGGCCAAGGTCGATAAGAATGTCCTGAGCCAGTGCAATACGCAGATCATACTCAAAGTCAACAACCCCAACGACCTCAAGGCCATCACCTCATCGATCGAGGGTCTCACGGATGGCATGGAAGAGGAGATACAGCGTCTGCCCATAGGCACAGCGATCATCACTGGTGGCGGCGTCTCGATGCCTCTGTTCGTGGAGGTTCGGCCGCGGGAGTCCAAGCACGGTGGCGAGAGCGTGGAAGTCGTCCCGTCTAGAAGGATGTGAAATGTCATCCGAGGAGAGCGTGCTCAGCGTTGAAAAGGTCGAGAGGTACATAGGTATCACATCGCAAGCCCTCTCGAAGCTGAAGATCGCTGCTCCCGAGCGTTCGTTCAACCGTAAGCTCGCGGATGATTTTCTGGGGATGGCGAGAGCATATTTCGAGGACTCCAAGGATTTTCTGAAGAAAGGTGATCTCATCAACGCCTTCGCATGCGTCAATTACGCCCATGGGTGGCTCGACTGCGGCGCAAGGGTCGGGCTTTTCGATGTGAACTGTGACGACAGGTTGTTCACTCTGTACGAGTAGTCTGGTACATCTCACACTAGCCTGGGACCTTGTGTGTCTATCTTGCACACTCGGACCTCTCCCACGCTGGAGAGCCGCTCCTTTATCCTCTCTACATCTCCTATCGCGAAGAGCGAATTGCCAAGCATCGACATGCTGGCCATACCTGGACCGGTCACGAGGTCCATGGCCTTGATGAGTTTCTTGGTCGCCAGGCCTGACTCTATCGCGAATATGCGCGAGTTCACCATGAGTCGCTCGATTGTCTGGTCCTTGACCATGCTGTCTAGAAGACCCGCGCCCTTGGAATTGATCTCGTTCCGGGTTTTCTCATTCTCCAATATCTCTTTCGTGAGGAGTTTCTTCCCTATGATCGCAAGGACGATCTCACGGTCCCCGTCGACTCTGAGCACCTCGCCTTTCGGAGGGAGACCGGGTCTAGTCCTTATGGTCACGCCGCCTCTGTGTATCGCCGAGACATCACCGAGCCCGCAACCGCATTCGATCTCGGCTATGTGGGCCGCCTCGAACGCCTCCTGCCTCTCCCTCCCCATCACATACGCAGTCGCGATGGCGGCGGAGAGTGTCCCAGCAGCACTCATCCCGAAGCCTTGGCCGATCGGGAGGTCGAGTTCGGTCACTATGTTCACCCTCATGCCGGTGTCACCTATCAGCTGCGATATGGCTGCCCTAGTGACCTCGGCACGGCTCTGCTTGCCGTTTATCGTGACCTTCACGGACTGCTTGGTCGCCGGAACCAGCTGGACTTCCGATGTCGCACCGAGGGAGATGCACACGCCTGCACCCCTGGATCCTGTAGACAGGGCATCCTTTCCAGGACATATCTCAAAAAAGCCCGTGATGTGGCCCGGGCTGAACGCCGTGACCTTCATTGTATCATCCTTGCTACCCTATCGACGACCCTTTCGGCCACATCGAACTTGGTGCCTTCAAGATTGATAGACATTCCGTTCTTCTCGACGAGCAAGATTCTCGTCCTGCCCTTCGAGACCTCCTCTATCTTGTTGGCCACCACGAGCGAGCACTTGGATCTCTCAAGGAGCAGTTTCGCATCGTCCACCAATCCTTCATCGTCCAGTTTCGCTTGCGCCTTGAACCCCACGACGACCTTGGCCTTGATGGTATCTATCAGCTTGGGGTTTCTCTTAAACGTCACTGTGATGCTCTCCTTGTCGGATTGCATCTTACCTTCTATCTTGTCCGGTGAATAATCCGATACCGCTGCCGGGAAGAACACGACGTCATGGTCAACCTTCCCCATAAGCGCGGCTAGCTCCTTGAAACTGGAGAATCTAGTCGTGGTGAAATAGCTCGGAATAGGCGTATCGCATCTTCCCATCCAGAGATCCACGGAGGCACCATGCTCATAGGCCGCCCTCGCGAACTCGATGCCCGTCTCTCCAGAGCTCTTGTTCGTGATCACCCTGATGTCGTCCATCGGTTCCTCGGTGGATCCTGCGATGACGAGCACCTTCCTCCCCTTCAGGTCATTCCTGCCTACGGTTCGGATCGCATAGGTCACTATGTGCTCGATATCTGGCATCTTGGCCTTCGCCTCTTCCATCCTGGGTTCGAGGACCAGCACGCCCATTTCCTTGAGCTTCCTGATGTTCTCTATGACTGCCTTGTTCTTGATCATCGAGCCGTGCATGGCGGGCACAACGACGACTTGGATGCCCGTACCAAGAGCGGTGGCTGCAAAGGTGGTCACTGGCGTATCATCTATGCCGCATGCTATCTTCGATATGGTGTTGGCGGTCGCGGGCGCGATCAACAGGAGTTCGGCCTTGTCCGGGACATCGCCGCACAACGCCACGTGTTGCACGCCACCGTCGATTTCCGTGATGGCTGGCCTCCCAGAAGCGAACTCCAATGCGTACGGGTGGACGATGGTCCTGGCGTCGGGCGACATGACCACGTGCACCTCTGCTCCGTGTCGAATGAGCTCCCTGCACAGCCTGATCGATTCGACGGCTGCGATGCTGCCCGTGAGACCAAGTACTATCTTGCGTCCCTTGAGCTTGTCGCTCTTGGTTCCTCTGAGATGATCTGCCGGGTGCATCTAACCACTTCCAGTCCTGTCCCTCATATTATATGTTCCGCTCCTTGATGTCCGAGAGTATCTGTTCGAGCACTTCATCCGGATCCTTGGTTGCATCGATCATGACGATCGTGCTGTCCATGGATGCGAGCCGGTCATAATTCGCGCTGACTTCCTGAAGGAACTCGGCTTTCTCGAACCTCGATTTCTCGGGGCGGTCCGACATCCTCTTCAGCGCGACATCGACCGGCACTCTCAGGATATATGTCGCATCCGGTTTTATCGCGATTCTTGTATTCGCATCCAGAAGCCAGTCGAAATTGTCTCCCAGTCCCTTCCTCCTAAGAGATGCTGCCTGGTACGCTACAGTGGAGTGATAGTATCGGTCGCATATGATGAGCTTGCCCTTCTTGATCTCCTCGACCATTTCAGCGACGTGATATGCTCTGTCCGTCATGAATAGGAGCGCATCGGTGTACGGGCTGACTTCCTTGCCGTCCCCGTCCTTGACCGCCCTACCCATCCACGAGTCTGTGGGTTCGCGAGTCAGGACCACATTTCCACCTATGGCCTCGGCTAGCCTCTTCGCGACGGTCGATTTGCCGCAACCGTCGATGCCCTCTAGGATTATCAGGCCTGCCATGATGACAACCTTCCACAATCATCCCCTCGCGTATTTAAGAATCACAGTGACGGGTATGAAAATTGGTTCAGGCAGATAGGACGCGCCAGTATCAGCGAATGGACATTTGAGTACATGCGATTGGCGGGCACGGACATTCAATAATGTGCATCGATGGACAATCCCGATAGCTTATAGTATGTAAGAGTCGATTAAGGCCATCTCGGGTGATTACCCTGGCAATGGGATTTGTACTGATAACCACCGCAACCGGCAAGGAATCCAAGGTCCTTGAACAGCTGAGGTTGCTCCCTGAGCTCGGAGAAGTTCACCAACTCTTCGGTCAGTTCGATATGATCGCACGTTTGGAGACGAAGGACTTCGACGAACTCTGTGATATCGTGACCGATAGGATACGCACGATCCCGGGAGTGACGGGGACGAGGACACTGGTCTGCGCACGATTCGACCGGAGCTAGACACAGCTCATTTCGCGTTTTCGGTCTTCTTCTTGTATCCGCGCCAGCTGAATATCATGTCCCTTGCGGCCTTGGCCTCGTCCATCCTCCGTCTGGAGGTGTTGTGAGGTGCCGTCTTCAAGATCTCAGGATCCTCTTTGAGGATCTGCTTACAGACATCGACGAACCTGTCGAGGGTTTCCTTCGACTCCGTCTCGGTCGGTTCGATCATGATGGCCTCGTCCACGATTATCGGGAAGTATATCGTGGGCGCGTGGAATCCGTAATCGAGAAGCCGCTTCGCGAAATCGAGAGTCCTGACTCCCTTCGACTTCAGTGGCTTGCCGCTCAGAACGAACTCGTGCTTTCTGAGGCCGCCGTAGGGCAGCTCGAAATCGTCCTTGAGCTTGTCCTTGAGGTAGTTCGAGTTGAGCACGGCGTTTTCGGAAGCCGCTTCCAGGCCTGGCCCACCCTGCATCATCATGTACGCGTAGGCCCGGACCAGCACGCCGAAGTTCCCGAAGTATGCCTTGACCTTGCCTATGCTCTTCGGTTGATCATAGTCAAGATGATACTTGCCGTCCTTCTCGATTATCCTAGGAACAGGCAGGAATTCCTCCAGGTATCTCTTCACGCCGACAGGTCCCGCGCCGGGGCCACCGCCCCCGTGAGGGGTCGCGAAGGTCTTGTGAAGGTTGAAATGGACAATATCGAAGTTCATGTGGCCAGGAGACGTCTTTCCCATGATGGCGTTAAGGTTCGCGCCGTCATAGTAGAGCAATGCTCCTGCGTCGTGCAATGTACCCGCGATCTCCTTCACATCCTTCTCGAATATTCCGAGTGTGTTCGGGTTCGTCAACATGAACGCTGCGGTATCCGACGATATCGATGCCTTGAGTGCCTCTATGTCCACACAGCCGTTCTTCGACGGTATCTCCAGGACATCGTAGCCTACCATCGCAGCACTCGCAGGGTTAGTTCCATGGGCGGTATCTGGGAGTATGACCTCGTTCCTCTTCTCCCCTCTCGCCTCGTGATATGCCCGAACGATATGGATGCCTGTGTATTCACCCTGCGCTCCTGCGGCCGGCTGCAGAGTCACAGCATCTACACCCCCGATCTCGCACAGCATGCCCTCTAGCTCGTGCATGAGCCTCAGAGCGCCCTGAACGGTCGAAGGGTCCTGATGAGGATGTATGCTCGCGACGGAGGGCCACGATACGACCTCGTCGCAGATCTTCGGATTGTACTTCATCGTGCAAGACCCGAGCGGATAGAGTCCGTTGTCGACGCCGAAGTTCATCTGCGAGAGATTGATGAAATGCTTCACGACATCTCTCTCTGGCAGGTCCGGTATGTTGAGATCTGACCTCAGAAGTCCCTTTGGTATGGCGCCGCCGATGGTGGGGTCGAACCTGTCATCGATCTTCTGCTCGTCGCAGGCTTCGAACAGCAGGGGCACATCATAGTCCGCCTGGTGGTACCTCATCTGATTCCCTCCAGTGCGCCAAGCAGTCTGTCGTGGTCCTCCTTGGTATGCATCTCCGTAGTCGCATAGAGTGTGGAGTTGCCCAGCTCTGGGAACATGTTCGCAAGGACGAGTCCACCGTGTATTCCCTGGGTGAGGAGCGTCTTGTGTATCTGGAATGGATCTCTATCTGATCTGACGATGAATTCGTTGAAGTGGGCTCCTTTGAACAAGGGCGCCCCGAATCCTGAAATGGAATCGATTCGTGATGATAATGATTGCATATTCCTGACATTAGTTGCAGCGATCTCTCGCAACCCGGTCCTGCCAACCACCGACAGATAAGCCGCGGCGGCAACTGCGAGCAGAGCCTCGTTCGTGCATATGTTCGATGTCGCCTTGCTTCTGCGTATATGCTGTTCCCTTGTCTGGAGGGTCATGCAATATGCCGCTCGTCCTTCGATATCCGTGGTCATGCCGATTATCCTGCCGGGCATCTTTCTGACATGCTCCGGCCTACATCCGAACAATCCGATGGTCGGCCCGCCGAAACTCATCGGAGCCCCGAATACCTGGGCATCCCCGATGACGATGTCCGCGCCCAGATCGCCAGGCGGTCGGAGTATCGCCAATGACATCGGGTTCACGCCAACGACCATAGTCCTCTTGTCGAGCAACCCTCTGATCTCTCTGGCCTGAGATTCGATCACTCCGAAGAAGTTCGGTGTCTCAAAGTAGAATCCGGAAACGCCATCCTTCAATTTTGAAGTCAGGTCGTTGAGGTCAACGGAACCGCTCGCTCGGTCAAAATCGACATCAACCAATCTGATGTCCGCACCTTTCGCGTAGAGCTCGGCCACTCTCCTTCTCTCGGGGCTTATCGCTCTGCTGAGCAGGAAAGTGTCTCCGCCGGATATCCGGGTGCTCATGAGGACTGCCTCGCCAAGAGCGGTGGACGCGTCGTACATGCTGGAGTTGACGACATCCATTCCGGTGAGCTCGGCGATGTATGACTGATATTCGAAAAGCGCTTGGAGCATGCCCTGGCTGATCTCGGGCTGATAGGGCGTATACGAGGTGATGAACTCTGATCTGCCCGTGATCATCTTAACTGCCGATGGTATGTAATGATGGTAGATGCCAGCTCCAAGGAAATTAAGCATGGACTCCGCATGCCTATTAGATGAGAGCATCGTCTCAAGACTCCTCTTGAGATCGATTTCGGACATGCCTTCCGGTAGCCTCAAGCCCCCAGATCTCACGCTCTTCGGGATATCCGCGAAGAGTTCATCGACTGATTTCAGGCCAAGCTCTTGAAGCATCTCCAGAGAACACTTCGAATGCTCCATGCCGTTTCATCGGAATGCTACTCTAAATCCTTTTTGGCGCAACACTAGTTGTTGAAAATGCAGGCCATCATCTGCGGTTATCATCTGCTCAAAGATGATTCTTTCTTCGTCCGAATGGTCTTATCAGAGGTGAAAGGAACGATAGCCCGATGATGATGCTCCAGAAAAGCGCGAGGTAGAACACGAGGCCCGCAAACGGAACGAGCAGCCAGTATCTCAACCCAGACGACCGCCTGGCGACCTCAGATGACCTGATGGGATCCTGCGTCTCGATCCTTTGAGCCACCAGTGTCCATCTGCGCGTCATCAAACCACCGCTCTCTTATCGCGGCGTTATATCATAACAGTTACTACGGATTTCCGCAATCCTTGAGGCGCACACGAGGGCGCGTGTGACAGAATATGCTATCGTGGTTTCTCGGTCATTCGTCGGAGCCGTTCAACGAATGCTGGCAACCCCTCGATGTCCTTGATCTCCTTCTTCGACAGGATGACCAGTTTGGCCCTGAGGTCAAGGTCAACCTTGACGCCATTTGTCTCGAAAGCATCTTTGAGCATCCGTGCCAATTTTCCACCTTTCCTGTCCCAGTCTGTCAGCACAACAACCGATCTGAACTGACGCGAGACATCTTCGCAGAATCTTATTATCGAAAGGCCCTTGCTAAGCGAGGTCACGTTATTCCGGACGCCCATCTTCTTCAGTGCTTCGACATCCTTCAGTCCTTCGACGATTATGGGTTTCGTCGCACTCTCGTGCTCCAGTTCTGAGGCAAGCTCAAGGATCTTCTCAAGGCGCTCCTGGGCCGTTATCATGCGGTCACTCTCCGAATATTCTCAGGACTCTCTCCTCGGTCATGGGCACCATGACCACTTTGGATGACGATCGATGCCCACTGACGATCTCGATGCCCTTCCTAGGTATGCAGAGCGCTTCGGAAATGAATCTGACCAACTCCTCGTTGGCCTCCCCTTCTTTCGGCTGGGCAGCTATCTTTATCTGGAGTGCCTTGCGCCATTGGTTTACCCCTGTGGCCTCGGTCTTCGAAGCGCCGGGGGACGCATCTATCCAGATAAGGCATCCTCCGGTGGCCGGTTGAGTATAGCCGTCCCTCGCTCTCGGCATAGCTCTGGCATGTGCTGCGACAGTAATATTGATTCCTCTGCTATACCCTTCTTGAGAAACATCAAATACACCGACGATGTATGCTTCGCTTGATGGCAGAACCGCGGGGGGACTTCAGCTACGAGGACATAATGACCCTTTTCAGACAGGAGAACCGCTCCCCTCAACTGACCAAGGTGGATCCAGGGCTCTACGACAAGGTCGCGACCTACATCCGCACGCTCCGTAAGGAGGGAGAACGAGAGATCACTATGAACTCGGGCTCTCATGCGAGCATGATGCTGAGCGACCAGCTCAAGAAGGCGATAGATAAGTCGAAGCGCGTTTACGAATTGAGGACTAGGAAGATCTCGTTGATCGCGCTGAGAAAAGTCGCTGGCGACAATCCCGACACGACCAATCTGACTCCCGATGAACTGGTCCTGTTCTCCAGCCTTACGTCTGTTATCAGCGCTCACAGGGATTCGCATGCGGATTACGAGATTCTTGGCTCCAGAACATCCAGGTCCGATGACATGGTCGAGATGTCTTCAGTTGCGAAGGCAAAAGAGTCTGAGAAACCTGAGGATGCTGCGAACACGGAGATTCAGGACGACCTCGTCCTCGCGAGAGTGCTCGAGGACGTTCCGACTTTCGCTGGTGTCGACAAGGATTACAGGCTCAGAAAGGAGGACATAGTGTCCTTGCCTAGGACCGTGGCGACAACCCTTCTATCCCATGGCAAGATCAGACTGGTCAGCCAATCATAGACGTATAGGGCCTTTTGAAGAGCCATGCTCCGTCACATCGAGACGTGCTTCGACGCCGTCGTGCTGCAACCTTCCGTTGACTGCCTCCTCTGCCATAGCGGGTGTGTTGTTCTCCCTGCTCAGGTGCAGGAGGACTATCCTCTCGGTCCGTGCCGTGGCGGCAGATGAGCACAACGCCGCTGCATCGTCGTTGGATAGGTGGCCATGGTCGCTCCTTATCGTTTTCTTGAGGAATTCAGGGTATGTCCCTGACATGAGCATGCGGTCGTCATAATTCGCTTCTACCAGCAGCAGGTTGGACGATTTCAGATGGTCGACCACCTCCTTGGTCACACATCCGAGGTCGGATGCCATGCCCACCTTCACCTTCTCTGCGGCCAATGAGAATGCGACGGGTTCGGCGGCGAAATGTTTGATCGGAAAGGATTTCATTGTGACGCCATCGATCCTCACGACATCAGATGATTTGATCGCAGTCTTCTCTATACTGCCCAGAGGAGTGAGCGACAAGGTGCCTTTCGTCGCATACAGTGGCGTCCCGAATTTGGAGCAGTATCTCTTCGCGCCCCGTGTGTGGTCCGTGTGCTCGTGAGTGAGGAAGACTGCATTGACCGACTCTGGATCGATGCCGAAGTCGTTCATGCGCTTCTCGGTCATCTTGCATGAGATCCCCACATCGATAAGGACAGATGTATCTCCGAGACGGATATGAACGGAGTTGCCGCTGCTACCGCTGCAAAGGACAGTCACTGAACACTTCATCTTCGTCGGCAAATGGGAGACGCCTCGATAAATCTTGCCCCTGGGAACTGCTGCCTGACCACTGTATCAATGTTTCGGCGTACAATTAACTATCATAAAATCCTTAATCAGGCTGTTAGGAGGGAGTCGGTTGTTCCATTATTATTCGGTGATCGACGGGACGATGACCACTCTCGAGACCATTCTGAAGAAAGGCATCGACCCTATCATCGATGAATACTTCAAGAAATGTGGCGCGGACGGCCGAGACGATAGATGGTCTTCTCAAATGGACAGCTCCTGAAACTGGAGCAGAAACCATTGAATGTCAGCGTGATCGGAGTCGTGCGATCAACGCACGACCAAGCGCAGGAGGTTCGTTCGATGCCAGATTTCGAGACGAGGTTCAAGGTTAGGAAATCATTCGCGTTGATGACTGATGATGAGAAGAAGAGGATACACGAGGCTGCGATCGAGATACTCGAGCACACGGGCGTAAGGGTCCATAGCGAGACGGCTCGGATAGCACTCCAACATGCGGGAGCTCACGTGGATGATCGGACTCTGGACGTGAAGATGCCCGGTGACCTCATCGATTCGCTGATCTCCAAGGTGCCTTCAAAGATCACTCTCGCTGGTCGGACGAAGGAACATGATCTGCCAGTCGACGGAACGCACCTGTACTTCACTACTGACGGATGCGGTGTGGCCGTCTGGGACTATTCTACGAACACTAGGAGGAGATCTCTCCTCGATGATGTGCGCAGGACCGCTATCATCTCGGATTGGCTCCCATATGTGAGCATCTACGAACCGATGGTAGTCGCCCATGATGTCCCCGAGGATGAACACGTAGTTCGTGGCATGAAGACTGCGATGGAGAACACAAGCAAACACATCTTGACGGAGTCGACCACCAACGTCGAAGAAGCACAGGTCCAGGTACAGATGGCCTCAGAGATTGTCGGGGGAGTGGAGGAACTGAGGAAGAGATATTATATGTCCGCCATGGTCTGCACGATCTCCCCACTTGTGCTGGACGAGAGTGCGACTGAAGCAGCGATGGTTTGGGCTGAGAACCATGTGCCGATACACATAACCAGCATGGCCGCTGCCGGCCTCAGCGGCCCCGCCACTCTCGCTGGTGATCTGGTCGTGTGTCATGCGGAGACACTAGCTCTGGCATGCGCTGCCGAAGCACACTCCCCGGGAGCTCCCGTGCTCTACGGGTCGGTCCTGTCCAGCATCGACCCTATGACTGGGTCTTATGTAAGTGGATCACCCGAAAGCCTGTTGCTTTGTGCCGGTTCTGTAGAGATGGGCAAGTACTGCGGCTTCCCGATATCTACGGGTGGGTTCGGTGCGGGTGCCAAGTTCCCGGGGTCTCAGGCATCGATTGAGAATGCGATGTCATCTTGTACATGCGGTTTGGTCGGAGGTGAGGTCGTGAATGGTCTTGGTGTAGTCGATTTCTCAGCCCTGCTGTCGTATGAGCAGCTGATGATCGATCACGAGATCGCAGGCATGACTGTCCGTACATACCAGGGCATCGATGTCTCGGATGAATCCTTGGCGGTGGATGTGATAAAGAATGTGGGGATCGGTGGATCGTTCCTTGCTCAAAGGCATACCCTGAAACATCTGGGAGAGCTGTATCGATCCCTGCTATGGAAAGACTACATCCCTGGCCCGAATCAGACCATCAGTGATGTGATGGATCTCGCTAAGAAGAAGTATCAATGGATACTGGATAACCATATGCCCGAGCCATTGGAATCGGGACTCAAATCCGAGCTGGATAGACTGGTCCATGAGCACTCTATCGGATGAGGTGTGCGCCACCCTTGGTCCGCGTATTGCATATTCGACCGAGGATAATAATGCCATCGGATCTGCACAAGAAGATGGACAAAGAGTCTGGAATGGCCAGCAGAGAACGGATATGTTGGCATCACGATAGTTTTATTAAGAGCAAGTTTATACTGCGAATCCGTGGGCCTGTAGCTCAGCTAGGTAGAGCAATCGGCTCTTACTTCGATTCTTCAGAATCGAGGGAGATACCGATTGGCCAAGGGTTCGAATCCCTTCAGGCCCGCTCTTACTATCATCGGATACTCGTCGATATCAGATCATTAGGCTGTCCCGGAGTTATGGGGCAAGCGTTTATAGGCTCTATAGCTCTGCACTCTCAGCTACTCAGATAGTTCATGGATGGAGGCTCTAGTTTGGCACCAAAGAATTTACTCTTCATCGGTACGGCAGGCAGTGGCAAGAGCACGCTGACATACGCCTTTCAACTGTGGATGCAGAACCAGGGGTACGATTCGATCACAGTCAACCTTGACCCAGGGGTGGAGGAGTTGATGTACTCCCCTGACGTCGACGTCAGGGATTGGATCGAACTCTCGGAGATAATGGAATCCCATGGCCTCGGCCCGAACGGTGCGCAGATCGCTGCCGCGGACCTGATGGCTCTGAACATCAAGGAAATCACAGATGTCATTGACGGTTTCGACACTGATTATGTGTTGATCGATACGCCTGGTCAGCTCGAACTCTTCGCTTTCAGGGCGAGCAGTAGGTTGCTCGTTGAGGCACTCGGGATTGAGAATTCCGCTCTAGCGTTCCTGTTCGATCCCGCGCTCGCGAAGACACCGAACGGGTATGTCTCGTCGCTAATGCTCTCAGCCACCGTTCATTTCAGACTACCGGTTCCCATGATGTCCCTCATGTCCAAGAGCGACCTGCTCGGAGATGCTGACAGGGAGAGACTGGAATCATGGAGCCGTGACTACTATTCATTATTCACTTCCTTGATGGATGAATCTAATGATACACAGACCGTAGTGAGCATCGAATTCCTTCAGGCACTCGAATCCATCGGCTTGGGAAGAGGGGTCATACCCGTCAGTGCAGACTCGGGCGAGGGACTGGACGATATCTACTCAATGGCCCAGCAGATGCTCGAGGGCGGGGAAGACATTGGCTGAGAAGGTCATTGTCCTAGGTCCGATAGCATTCTGTCAAACCCCAAATCCGATCATATTCGGAACCGCCATGATTCGACCGAAAGGTTGATTGCCATCCCTGTTGCTTGACCATTGGTTCTAGTCTGAAAAAGGCAGGTTGATGATGGTTTCTATCACGCTATTCGGCGGCGTAGGGCAGATTGGAGGGAACAAGGTCCTGCTCGAGGATGGGGATACCAGGATCTTCTTCGATTTCGGGGAACCCTTCGGGATGAAGGACAAGTACTTCGTGGACTTCCTAATGCCACGGGAGCGTTTCGGCCTTCGAGACTATTTTCACTTCGACATGTTGCCGAGAATATCCGGATTGTACGATCAAAAATGGCTGGAGGAGACCGATCTCAAGCATACAGATCCCGGATTCAATGCGATATTCGTCTCACACATGCATTATGACCATGTCATGCATATGCGGTTCGTCGATGAGGGCATTCCTGCGTATCTCGGATTCGCCGCTGACATTATCAGACGATCATGGGCCGAAACCAGTCTGGGCAAGATGAACTTCGGGGATAGGGAGTATCACACTTTCAGGACAGGCGACAAGATCAAGGTCGGGTCAATCGAGGTGCACCCCATACATGTCGACCATTCCACACCGGGAGCCTATGGTTTCTTGATACACACATCCGAGGGATGTGTGGTATACACGGGGGATTTCAGGATGCATGGCCCAAGGAGCGACATGACCGTTGACTTCATGAAGGCGGCTGCTGAGGCCAAACCAGTCGCAATGATATGCGAAGGCACAAGGGTGATGCAGGAAGACCTGAGGGAGAACCTCTCGGAGGACGGAGTCAAGGAGAAGGTGTTAGGTCTGGCCAATAAGGCAAAGGACCTGGCGATTGTCTCATTCTATCCCAAGGATCTCGACCGCATGCGCACCTTCAGAGACATTGCGACCGAGACGGGCCGCAAGTTCGTGGTATCCGCCAAGGTCGCTAATCTTCTGGAGATGTTCCAGTCGGACCCGGGCATAGATGCCCCTGACCCCATGAATGATCCCAACATGCTCGTATACGTGCGCAAGATGGCGAGGCCGGACAAGGTGAGATACGAGAAGAAGTACGTCGATATGCTCGGATCATCAGATCATGTGGTCGATTCGGAGTATGTGCGAAACAACCAGTCGAAGCTCTTGTTCCACACGGACTTCTTCCAGCTTACAGAGCTAATCGATATCAAGCCGAAGGGCGAGAGCCTGTTCATACGGTCGAAGAGCGAGCCATTCGAGGAGGACGATGTGCAGGAGGAAGTGCTGCAGAACTGGATAAGCTGGTACAAGCTGGACTTCCGCCAAGCGCATGCATCCGGCCATGCGGACATGAATGAGGTGTTAGCAGCGATAGACGAGATTTCGCCCGAAGCGGTCATCCCCATCCATACCGAGCACCCGAGCCTATTCAAAAGATCAAAAGTCAAGGTGATCATCCCAGAAGCGGGGAAGCCGCTTTCAATTTCTGAATGAATCCTTCGTACACGCGAGACACGTATGTAATATGTTGATGCCATCGGAAGCGATTGATTGTATATTCAAATCGCTTAAGAAGTATAATCCTGGTGTCTATGCCCAAAAAGGAGCAGTGACCGTCTGATGCATGCGGTGGTTAAGAGGATGAGAGAGCCCGGTGCGGGATTCGAGACCGTGGACAAGCCCTCAGTTGGCAAAGGGGATGTCCTGGTCGAGATGAAGAGGACCTCCATTTGTGGCACTGATGTACACATATGGGATTGGAATCACTGGGCTCAGAAGCGCGTCAAGACTCTTCCTATCATCTTCGGTCACGAATTCTGCGGCGAGGTAATTGAAATCGGCGAAGGAGTGACGAAAGTATCCGTGGGTGATCTCGTTTCGGCAGAGACACACATCGTCGATGGCACATGCTATCAGTGCAGGAACGACCGCATGCATATATGCAAGAACATGAAGATACTGGGCGTCGACACTGATGGCGTATTTGCTGAATATGTTCGTCTGCCAGAGATGAATGCGATGAAGCTACCGGACGGTGTCGATATCAGCCTCGGTTCTGTGCTAGAACCCCTGGGGAACGCCACCTTCACGGTTTTCGGAAGCGAATGCGAGGACGATATCAAGGGAAAAAATGTGGTCGTCGCAGGATGCGGACCTATCGGATTGATGGCGATTGCCGTGCTGAAGGTCCTGGGAGCGGGCAGGGTCATTGCGACGGAGCTGGGCAGCGAAGAGGTGCGCCTCTCCTTGGCCAGGAGTCTTGGAGCAGATGTGGTACTCGACGCATCCATGGGCACTGACAGGCTCGTCAAATCTGTCATGGATCACACCGATGGGAACGGTGCGGATGTGGCTCTAGAGATGTCCGGTGCTGCTCCTGCGCTGAAGCAAGTATTCCAGATGCTGACTCCTGGAGGCAGGGTGTCGATCCTCGGTCTGTATAACGACCCCGTCTCACTGGATATCAATAATGCTATCACTTTCAAGTCAGCAACGGTCTACGGAATAACCGGCAGAAGGATGTTCAAGACCTGGGACCAGATGCGCGAGATACTCAAGAACGACGATTTCAAGGCTAAGCTTACATCTATCATAACGCATACCCTGCCCATAAGGGATATCGAGGAGGGCATGGAACTCATACGCACCAAGCAGGCCGCCAAGGTGTCCCTCGAACCTGAATGGTGAGGAGATGGTGAACCGGAATCCAGTATCTTTCCTTGGGGCAGAGTACGACAAGCTTGTCACGAACGAACTTGATTGGAGGTTGCGAGTCCTTCAGGGTCCAAGCACACCGAAGTGTGTGGTTGATGGGAGCAACGTGACGATGCTATGCTCTAACAATTATCTAAATCTCAGCAATCATCCAAAGGTGAAAGATGCCGCAATCGAGGCTGTAAGATCACATGGTGCAGGCTCCGGATCCGTCAGGCCGATAGCAGGCAATATGGATCTTCATATCGAGCTTGAGCGAAGGCTTGCGGCCTTTAAGGATGCAGAGGCTTCGTTAGTCTATCAGACCGGATTCGCAGCGAATTCAGGACTCATCCCCCAGCTCGTCGACGAGGGCGATCTGATGATTAGCGACGAGCTGAATCACGGTAGCATAATAGACGGCGTTCGTCTGTCCAAAGCAGACCGAGCGGTCTATAAGCATTGCGATATGGATGATCTCAGAGAAGTCCTCGAGAATGCAGAGATGCACAAACCTTCGTACCGCAGAATCCTCATCATCACAGATGGCGTTTTCAGCATGGACGGAGACGTTGCGCCTCTGGACAAGATCGCGGCTCTCGCACACGACCATGGCGCGATGGTCTATGTCGATGATGCACACGGAGAGGGTGTGCTAGGCGATGGAGGGAGAGGCATCGTCTCTCATTTCAACCTATCAAGGGATGATGTGCATGTCGAGATGGGCACTTTCTCAAAGGCGTTCGGAGTGGTTGGAGGTCATGTCTCAGGTAGCCGTGACCTCGTGAACTTCGCGTACAACAAGTCCAGAACATGGCTGTTGAGCGGATCCCATCCACCTGCAGTGGCTGCGGCATGCATAGCTGCCATTGATGTGCTGGAAACCGAGCCAAAGCACGTCAAGAACCTCTGGAGAAACACGGAGCGCTTCAGAGAGCAGATGCAGTCTTTGGGGTTTGATACGGGCAAGAGCATGACGCCGATAATCCCGATAATGGTCGGCGACAGCGGGACGGCGAACCGGTTCAGCGCGAGACTGTACGAACTCGGAGTGTTCGCCCTGCCGATAGTGTTCCCGATGGTGTCCAAGGATGGAGCCAGGATAAGGACCATCATGAATTCAGGATTGACGGTTCATGACCTTGACCAGGCGATAGCTGCTTTCGAGAAGGTCGGCCGAGAATTGGACATGATCTAGTCTGAGCTGTACTCATCGGATTCATGCTTCTCCACAACGGTCACCTTGAATTCTTCCTTGGGCGTCACGACCTCGAATACGAGAGTGTCCACGATGCCCTTCTCCTTCAGTGATTGCTGTGGCGGCAGGAGATGGTGTTTCTCAAAGAATATGATGAGCTCATCCTTTCCGTTGTCTCCGAAAGCCTTCTTCATCACTGCGGGCTTTTTCCAGAAGCTGGAGCCAAGCTTGACGACGGCTCTTCTGCCATCGATGTAGATGATTATCTCTCCGCTTCGTTTCGAGAAGTATTTGTCCCTGGTGCTGACCGGCACCTCGATCCCTCTGCTGCGGTTCGGTCCTTGCCATATCGTGCACTCGAACGAATCGCCCGCTGCCGAGGTCGGAGCGGCCTCAGGAGGTCCCTCGGGATGTGTCAGTACCCGACAAGTAGGGCAGAACATCTGGTTCGTCTCTTGTCTGCATCTGTTGCATGTTCTCATTCTCCGGCCCACCTATAGTTTGGGTGAATCATTACATGGTCATCAATCTTTGCACCGGTCCTACGCAAGGGGAATCAAATTATTCTCCAATGACATACCCTCACCGAAGGGTTGCAAGATGGCTCGCATATTGATCTGCTATTACTCTAGAAGCGGCAACACGAAGAAGATGGCCTATTTGATACAGAAGGGTGCCATGGAGGAAGGGGTCGATGTCGATACGCTCGATGTCAAGGATGTCAAGATCGACAGTCTACTGGGATATGACGGCATCATACTGGGCTCACCGACATACTATGGTCTTCCGAGTTATCAGATAAAGGAGCTGATCGATAAGAGCAACAAGCTCCACGGCAAGCTCGAGGGGAAGGTCGGAGGCGCTTTCTCATCCAGCACGAACATAGGCGGTGGCAACGAGACCACCGTGCTATCGATCCTGGAATCTTTGTTGATACACGGGATGGTTGTTTGCGGAGACTCGTCAGGCGACCATTACGGGCCCGTATCGATAGAAGAGCCGGACTCGAGAGTGGAGATAGTGTGCATACGATACGGTAGGCGGGTAGCCACCCTTACGAAGAGACTCCACGGGTGATCGTTCAGGCCGAGAACGGGCTGGAGAATCCAACCCCTTCGAACCCAGATGGGATCTCTCCCGTATTGGCATACTTGTAAAGTGCGGCGACCAGGACTGACTGGGCCGCGGCCTGTATCATTGCGAGTATCAGCCAGTACACGATTGCGATGACCAATCCCGCGACTGCTCCTGTGAACCCTCCGACGGCAGCACCGATGATTATGAACAGCACTCCGGGAAGCGCCAGCAACAGGAAGATGATCCCGAGCCCGAGGGTTCCGACGACCGTCTCTCCCCAGCTCTTCCTTATCATGCCCGCGCTCCTCTTCATCGCCGCCCATGGGCCGACCTTCTCGTATATGATGACGGGCACGACGAAGTATGTCACGAGAGTCCATGTGATCCCGAGCGCGCCCATGATCAATTTCCCGATGAACCCCACCCTCTGCTGGAGCGACCTGATGATAACGCCGACGGTGGCAGCGATGACGGCCCAGAGGAATATCCTGCCTATGTTGTCCATAGCGATCCTCAGACCGTCCTTCACGGTTGGGTCGCCTCCCTCAAGCCTTATCGTCGCGCATCCGATAATGGCTGCATTGAAGAATATCGACACGAAGTAACTCATCAGATAGAACATCGCGAGCCCAGCTAAGAAGAGTATTGTCCCTCCTCCTTCCGCTACGGCGTCGAACCCGATCGAGATGAAGACGCCTCCGATGAAAGATGCTAGCAAGAGTATTGTCACTATTCCTGATATGAGTGGGAGCAGCAGGATCTCCTTGTCCTTCTTTATGACCTTGAGACTCAGCTTGGTCAATTTCCATCCGCGCGATATCTTGCCCATCAAGTCACCTGCATGATCTTCACAACCTGAAGAAGTCCGGACCCTTATCCTCCTTCTTCTTCGCCTTCTTCCGAAGTGGAGGGTCCTCCTCTGATTCCTCTTCGACATCCGGCTCCTCTTCGTCGATTTCCTCCTCCAACTCCTCGATCTGCTGGCGTGGTTTATGCCTGGGTTTCTTCTCGGCCACGTCCTCCTCACCGCTCAGGAGCGCATTGCACCTCGGACATCTGTCCGAATTCCTGATGCACTCCCTGCACAGGACCGCCTTGCATTTCTTGCATCTCGTGACCGCAACTCCTCCGTGGAAGAGACATCTCCTGCCAACCAGGTCGGATTGCACATCCTCCTCAGACTCCTCCTCGTCCGCCTTCCTGCTCTTTGGCTTCTTCGGGGTGGGTCTTTCCTCGTGCTCTTCATCGCGCCTTGGAGCGCGTCTGGCGGCCTGTCGCCGAGGTCTCTCCTGCTCCTCTGCAACTTCATCTTCCCTTCCATGCGTGGCTCGGTCTTCCTGTCGTCCCTGCGGTCTGGCCTGCGCCGCAGATTCGTCATAAGGAACGTATTCCCCGTACCCTTCGTTGACTATGGAACCTATCCTGATTGACGGGGTCTCGAAACCCGCTCCTTGGAATGTCTGCAATATCATGACGAGCTGCCTAGCTTGATAGACTCCGATGCCCAGATTCCTGATCAATCCGAGGACATTCTTCTGGTCGTTGGATAGGTCCATCGCCTGTCTGAGCAGCGGGTCGATGCGTGGGTCAGTGACCTTCGCGCTGAAATCGTTCTCCTCGACCGCTTGGATGTAGCTGAGCACCCTCTTCGCGCTTGCAATCCTCAGCTCCGGGAAGTTGACCGATATGTCACACAATCGCAATCCGTAGTTGGCAAGGTCCCTCTTCTCCATCGTGTTGACCAGGATCTCCCTGGATATCCTCTCGAACTTCTCGAAGTCCTCCTTGCTCATCGCGGAAAGGCTGACGGCCTCGCGGCCGCTCAGGTAGTCCATTACCTCTCCGAGGAAGACGTATGGTACGCCACATACCCTGAACGCTTCCTCCTTGGTGACGGGTCGTCCATGCGTATACTCGAAGTCCAGGATCGACCTGCAGTAATCCTCGATCTTGGTGCGCCTGATCTCCTCCTCAGCTCGCTTCCTCCCCTCGATCGCCTCTTCGAAGTAGGGGTCTATGCTGAGTGAATGCTCGAACGCCCTGAGAGCCTGTTCCGGTCTGATAAGCATAAGCAGCGCAGAACCTTTCCTCTTCCACGCTTCCTTGTCGTTGGAGTTCAGGGCGATTGCGCGGTCGTACGCTCCTATGGCGTCGTCCAGCATCTCCTGCTTCTCAAGCGTGAGTCCCTTGCTCATCCATATCGCGGGATTTGTGCCATCGATGTCCAGAGCCCGATCGAAGCAATTGTCGGCTTCAGTGTACCTCTCCAGTTCGAGATATAGCTGGCCGAGACGATACCACGCATTCTTGTCCGTGACGTCCTGGTCGAGTGCCGTGGAATATGATCGGACCGCCTCCTCCTTCTTGCCCATGGCCTCGCATGCCTTAGCTCTCCCGATATGGACGTCCTTGTCGTTGAGACCAAGCTTGATTGCCTCATCGAACGACCCGAGCGATTCGGGCAGCCTGTTGAGCTTCAGGAGGGCCATGCCCATGTACTTGAGGGCGGAGGCATCGCCGGGCGCCTGACGCCTAGCCTCGTTGAACGAGTCTATGCTCTCATCGAAGCTTCCCAGGCTCGCGAGCGCCCTACCCTTGTTGATGTGGAACTCAGGCACATTAGGCAGGATTGCAATCGCTTTGTTGAAGTCCTCCAGCGACTCTTTGAATCGTCGGAGTTCGAGATATGCCTTGCCCCTGTTGTTCAGGACATAAGGCTGGCTTGCGTCAATCTTGACTGCCTGCTCGAAGGCCTCAGCGGCCTGTGCCGGGTTTCCGCAATTGAGAAAAGCCAACCCTTTCTTGTTCCACAGGAAGACGTCGGTCGGGTCCAGATCCAAGGCCTTTTCGTAGTATGCGATCGCCTTCTCAACCTTCTCGAGATTCTCGAGGGAGCTGGCGCAGTCCGCCATCGCATATTTGTTCTTCGGGCTCAGGTCCAGTATCCTCATGCATGTCGCAATGATTCCCTCGTCATCCTTGAGTTCCTTGAGCGAGGTCTTCTTGAGTTCCAAAGCTTCGAGGTCGTCTTTGTCGAGGCCGAGAGCCAGATTGAAGCACGTGAGTGCATCCATCGGTCTCTTCAGCAGTAGCAATGCGCTGCCCTTGCCTATCTGGGTCTCCTTATCCTTATCGGATATTGCGAGTATCTCATTGCTTGTGTTAACGACTTCCTCATGTCGCTTGAGGGATTTCAGAATGCCGTTCTTCGCCTTGAGTGCCTCTATGTTCTTGGGTGAGTTGGCAAGTGCCCCATTGTATGCCTCAAGTGCTTCATCGAGGCGTCCCAGTTTGGTGAGGAGCGCCCCCATTTTGAGAGTGAAATCTGGCTGATATGGATTCCAATGAACCGCTTCCTTCGCGGCCTTCAATGCCTCTTCGGTCCTGTCGAGCCATTCGAGCGCGACCGCTTTGAGGAACAGGATGTCTGCATCTCTCGGGTCTAGTGTGAGTGCATGATCGTAAGCTGCCAATGCTTGCTCATGGTTCTTCAGCTCGACCAGTGATTGTCCCAGAAACCTGTAAGCGTTCTTGTCGTGTTGGTCTATGCAAACGCACTTTTGGAGTGATTCGACGGACGATTCGAAATCCTTTGAAAAGTATGCCGATTCGCCTCGGATCCTCAAGAGCTGAGTGTTGCCAGGATCGAGCGACAAGCCCTGCTTGGCATAATCCATCGCATCCTTATGCTTCTCCGCCCGCTTCAGCATGGAAGTGGCATTCAGGAATATGTCTATGTTCTTACGATCGTGTTCAAGGGCGATCATATACGCAGCGAGCGCATCGTCTATCTTGTCCTTCTTATCCAGCGCCAGTGCCTTCTCGAGGTAGGCCCGTTTATTCTTCGGGTCTGCTCCGATTATCCTGTCGCATGTGCCGATCACGTCGTCCTGTCTGTTCAGGACACTGTAAGCATCTCGGAGACTCTCCAGGATGTCGAGCTTGTGCGGTGAAGATTTCAGTGCCTTCTCATAGGTCTTGACGGCGTCCTGAGGTTTACCCATCTTCATCTGGCCGATGCCCTTGTCGTGCATCGCGTCGTAATCTGATGGATCTGCGGAAAGCATCTTGTTGCACCATAAGACGACCTCGGAATACCTGTTGAGCTTCATGAGGCAGTCCTTCTTGAGATTCATGGCTTCTCTGACCTTGGGCGCAATGGCCAATGATGCCTCTGCGAAGTCGAGGGATTCTGAATATCTGTTGAGCGAGCTCAACGCCTTCGCTTTGTCCAGCAAAGCTCCGGAATCCTTCGGGTTGAGCACTATGATCCTATCACAGGTCTCGAGTACTTCGACCATATGGTCGCCTTTGAGCAGGGTCTTTTTCTTGTTGTTGAGGACATTGATGTCGTTCGGATCTATGGCCAGGGCGTTATCGAATGACTTGATGGCCTCGTCGAACATCTTGAGCTCTTCCTGGACCACTCCCAATTCGTTCCATATCACCTTGTTCCCGCTGTCTATCTGGATCGCCTTGGAGAAGCTCTTGAGTGCATCATTCTGTCTTCCGATCTTGTGCTGGACCCTTCCCAGATTGTCCAGGATGAACGCATCGTTCGGGGCCAGCTGGAGCGCCTTCTCGAGCGATTCTATGGCCTGCTCGCTCTTTCCAGCATAATTGAGTGCTGCAGCAATCCCGATCCAAAGTTCCTTGTCCTTGGGATACACATCGATGGCTGCTCTGTAAGTCCGAGCAGCATCGTCGTACTTGCGCAAGCGCGTCTGTGCCTGCGCCTTCTTCTTCATCAGTTCGGTTTCCTTGGGTAGGTGCGCGAGTATCTTGTCGTAATTACGTATGATATCTGGTGTAATCTCGATGACTTTCCTGTAGCTGGCAATCGCTCCTTCGACATCGTCAGTCGTTTCTTGAGCGTCGCCGAGCATCGACCAGAGATCTGCTGAGTTGGGTGCGGCAGTGACAGCCTTCTTCAGCCACTCGATTGCCTCCTCTTTCCTCCCCATCCTAAGTGCGGCTCTCCCTGCGATCCCCATAGCCACTGGGTTCTTGGCGTCCAGCTGTAATGATACGGTAGCAGCATCGTGTGCTATCTGTGCGTTGTCAAGAATAAGGTACCTCTCGCCAAGCTTTGCGAATGTCACTGAGAAATCGCCGTGCAGCTTCTCGACGAACACGAGGTTCTCTCTCAGCATGGCGCCTGTCTGATCAAGGATCCCCTTCGCCTCATCCTTGCGGCCACTCTTCTCCAGCGCATCTGCTTTCTCTATCCCTTTCTCTGCCTTAGAGAGGGTTTTCTTCTCTTTGCTGAGGAACGAATCCAGTAGACCCAAGTGCCATCCATCCTGGCTTTCTTTGCTTAATGGTGTGTTTCGTTAAAAGCGTTTCCAGAACGTTCCAACGGTGGCAGGAGATGCATGTATGTTGATTTTATTCTTTTCGTCTGACACAAGCGACGCCATCGACATCCGAGCAAAGGTGTTAGTTGTCTGGTCCAGCATCATAAATCTCTAGGTGATTTCATGTGTCGATGCCAAGTGGTGGTCAGACGAATTACACCAGCAGAATGCGACATACTAGCAAATGCTAAATAGTGGGAATTGATATATGGGAATTCAGCTGACAAATCGTCAGACAAACCACTTGGGATGGGATACAATGAGACGCAGGAATGCGGCACAGGCGGTAGTAAACGCCCAGGCGATCGAATGGGTGAAGACCCACACGCTTCAGGACCTTGAGACTCTCGTCAACGAGATGTCTGGTCTGGGAGAAGATGTCAGGGACATCGTCGAACTGCTGGATGATTTGAAGGCGATCGACCAAGGCCTCCATCCGGAAACGGAGCCAGTTCCTGAGATATGTGAGTTCGCGGAAATCGCGGGATAGGTGGACACAATGTTCAGAACCAGGAAACTAAAGCAACAGAGTAACGAGTTCGCAGAATCATGCGATCCAATGGAACAACACAGAAGAACGCTAGAGTTTCATCCACATTGCTTGGTGCCGCAATTGGCATTGGCAGAGGCTCGGAGATTCGACGACGCCTACGCCCTTGCCCGCACACCTATCTATGGAGACGGCGAGTAAAGTCTAGTGGTGCACGCTCATACGCTGTACGATCAGACGGAAACCCACAGGGTCGAGAGTGCAGGTGCCGGGATTCGAACCCGGGCCGTTGGCTTTCGTCCCTCTCCAATTTTGTTTTCTTCATTGGAGCAGTTGGAAGGCCAAAATCCTAACCAGACTAGATTACACCTGCTTGAGTCGAGGAAACACATTCTTTGATAAATACGTTTATATCCCAACACGTGGCCCTTCTCGGATGCGCTCACCCCTCTTTTTTGTCGAGATTCATCCGATCAAGGGTCCGTATGTCTTGCTTTCATGCGCAAAGCTAATAACGCTTGGCGCGAGTCAGATATCTGGTCAGGTGGAGCTTGTCTAGACTTGGTACATCGAATTTCAGGATACCTGCACTTGCGCTCTGCGCCCTGGTCCTTACAGCTGCAATATTGGTTGGGAGTGCACAACCTTCATCGGAATCCACGATTTCATCAGTAGGGGATGCGCTGAATTCCGCATACGTCGCCATAGGTGATTCGGGAATCCCGTTGCGTTTCGCCGAAGATGATGATGTCGCAAAACTAAGAGCCGCAGCCGAGATGATGCCATCCTCTTCAGGCACGGTTGCCGTGATCGATGGTCATGGCACTGGCCTCGTAGCTCCATCAGCTGAATATCTGGAGAGCCTGGAAGGACGCCTGGTGGTCTTGGATGAGTCTGCATATTCTCTCGAGGTTCTTCCGACATCCATCGACCTTTCGGCCAGATCGACCTTCCCAATCGTCGGGGATCAGGCGGCACAGGGTTCTTGCTCAGCTTGGGCAGGGACGTATTACGCCTATGGTTTCTTGGAGGCGGAGGACAACGGTTGGACCGATGCAAGTCTGGGGAACCCGGAACATCTGATCTCACCTGCGTGGACATACAATATGGTCAACGGCGGTCGTGATTCTGGATCATGGGTCGATCTGAACATGGATGTTATACGCGATTGGGGTGTCGCTACCATGGCTACGATGCCCTATGATGATTCCGACTACGCGAGCTGGGGGTCCGAGGATGCATTCCGGGAAGCTCCTTTGCACAGAGCGTTTGAGGTCGGATACATCAGTTATGCTGGATCGTCGACCATCGATGCGATAAAGCAGATGGTGAATGACGGTGTTCCCGTGACATTTGGTTTTGATGCAAACCAATTCATTCCTGCATTCTCTGATGGCAACTTCATCATATCTTCGGCTGAATACTCGTCCCTAAGTCTGAATCATGCACAGACGATCGTCGGTTACGATGAGAGCATCTCCGATGATGGTGACAATGGTGCATTCAGGGTGGTCAATTCCTGGGGTGCCGGATGGGGTGATGATGGATACTATTGGATGACATTCGATGCGATCGAGGAGTTGGGCACACTCGGCATTCTGGATGCGAACTTCATAGTCGATATCGCAGATTATTCACCGACCCTCCTGGCAGTCTGGCAATTCGATGAGTCTCCATCGAGAGTTGCTACAACCAGCCTCTCCATCGGGGATGTGACCGTTCTTGATACTAAGGTCCCCTATTTCGAGCCAGACATGAGCAATGAATATCCGACTTTCATGTGTATGGACATCTCGGAGTTCGAAGACTTCTATCCGGATACTTCCGATAGCTTCGGACTCTCCATCGGATCCTCACCAGGCAAGTCGGCCGTATCATCATTCAAGGTCGAGCGTTACGAATCATCATATGTCCCAGGCATTGCTTCGCAGTCCTCGGGACAGTCGCCAGGCGTACCTTGTGCGACACCTGCCTCTGTGGTCGTCGAGTTTCCATATTATTCGCCGATTGCCACCAACGATGCGCTGGATATCTATGATGTGACTGCGACAGGGAGCGGTTCCGCAGAATGGGTTGCCATCAATCATGAATTTAATGTCGACGGAGATTCGCTCCAGAGTGGGAATGTTGGTGATTCTAGCAGTTCCTCGTTCGCGATCACGGTCATCGGTCCTGCAGACATATCTTTTGACTGGAAGGTGTCCTCTCAATCCAATTTGGACTGGCTCAGTTTCGAGATCGAGGGGATGGGCGTGACTGACAGGATAAGCGGATCTGTCGATTGGGCCACGGAGGAATACTCTCTCGGTTCAGGTGAATTCGACATCCGATGGACCTACTCGAAAGACGGGTCTGGTAGCGGCCTCGATGACTGTGGATGGATAGACGATCTGGTGATCTCATCCGTCGCTCCATCGCCCCCGTCAATATCCCTGGAAGCGTCCTATTCGGCTCTATACAACGAGCCATTCTCGATAACACCACTTGAGGTCCAGCACGCGATCGGTACGGATGTGCTCGTATGGTATGACTGGGGAGACGGATTCCCGTTGACGATGGGAGATCCACTGTCTGATTTCTCCGCGTCACATGTGTATCTGTCCGTTAGATCATTCGAGCTAATGGCGTTTATCGATGACGCCGAGGGTAATAATGTCAGCGCGAGTGCGACAGTCTCAGTGGACGAATCCAACATGAAACCGCAGGTACTGTCGATTGAGCACACGCCTGCGAGCGCGTATTACGAACCGGACTCTACTGTATGGTTCAATGTCACGGCCTCCGATGCGGAGGGTGATGAGATGATCCTCTCCGTCGATTTCGCAGATGGCACTTCCATCGAGGCGTTCTCAGTGGATGTGGACCCCGGTATCTCAGCTCGGATAGGGTTCTCACATGTCTTCTCAATCGCTTCTGATGAGCCCTATGTGGTTGAAGTGACGGTCTCTGACGCGTCCGAACACTACGACGATGACTGGGACTCTGCGACGACCCCCGTGCTCATAAACAGTGCGCCCGAAGCACAACTGGAAATAGTATCTGTCGATTTGCAGACGGGCATCGAGATAGAGTTCGACGCTTCGTCGTCGACGGATGCAGAGACCCCAGTTGGCGAACTGCTCGTCCGCTGGGATTGGGAGGGCGACGGCATATGGGACACCGAGAAATCATCAGAGCTGACCGTCATACACTCCTACTCATATCCTGGGACATACACGATCAAAATCGAGATAACTGATGGTGCGGGTCTGTGCAGCATCGTCACGAATGATATCACAATAACAGGAGATCCAATACCTGAATTCTCGAGCATGCTGATGCCTGTCATCGCAATTCTCGCCATCGTCATCATGGTTGCTTGGAACGGCCGCAGAACGCGAAAGAATTGAACCCCCTCAGTACAGGAGGGGATACGTTCATGGATATCGACTTAGAATTGGAGTGGGGTAGGTCGGATTTGAACCGACGGTCACGTGGTCCCGAACCACGGATCATACCAAGCTAGACCACTACCCCGGTACATGGTGGACGGTCTGGGGATAACAGAAGGGCCCTTATATATCTATAATGCGGAACCCGAATTCTGTTCTCTACACGCGCAAATGAGGGGGCCATTGCAATGATTCATCAGTACGTCGGGTACAGGCCTCCTGCGTTCTGTTAATCTTCCAGTCACCGCGCGGGGCGCTCCTTGCACAGGATAATCGTCTATTGCCGTTAAGTAGGTACGGCAAACTATAAGTACCGACATTCAGCTCCATGGATTATGCGGGACCAAGTGAGGGAGAAGATCGCAGGAGAAATCTGCCTCTCTGAGGAGCCTGGCAGAACGATACGCAAGTGGCGCGAACAATTCAATATTTCTCAGCAGGACCTATCCAAGCACCTAGGGGTTTCACCTTCCGTGATAAGCGATTACGAGGCCGGAAGAAGGAAATCGCCAGGGATTGCGACCATCAGAAAGATCGTCGACGCCTTCCTGGGGATCGACGAGAAGACTGGCGGGTCGATCCTCAAGCAGTACTCGCTCGCCGCTAAAACCGAATCGATAATCGCGATAAAGGAGTTCTCCGTCGAGGTCCTCGCATCGGAACTGGTCGACAAGTTGAAGGGCGAGAACCTCACGCCGGCCATATCCCTGAACAAGCACATCCACGGGTTCACTATCATCGATAGCATAAGAGCCATCACGACTCTCAGCTCGTTCGATTACCTCAAGATCTATGGCTGGAGCAGTCAGAGGGCGCTCGTGTTCACGGGCGTCAGGTTCGGCCGGTCACCGATGATCGCCATCAGGGCCCATCCGCTCAAGCCTGCGCTGGTCGTTTATCAGAAGCCGGAGCAGGTTGACGAGCTTGCGGTGAGGCTTGCGGAGCTGGAGGGCATTCCTCTCGTGAGGACGGAACTGCCAGCTAGTGAACTGGTCGAGATACTCCAATCGCTAGGATGATGGAGGCTGGATTCAGATGGAAGTAGGAATCGTGAGTTATGGAGCATACGTCCCACGCTACAGGATCAAGCCGGAAGAGATTGGTAGAGTTTGGGGCACAGATGGTATTGCGATGGGAAAGGGCCTGATGATATTCAGCAAATCGGTCCCTGGGCCGGATGAAGACACCATCACGATCTCCGTGGAAGCCGCCAGGAACATGATGAGACGTGTGGACGTCGACCCTAAGGACATAGGGGCCATCTATGTCGGTTCGGAATCCCATCCATACGCTGTGAAACCCTCAGGAACGATTGTCGCTGAAGCGATCGAAGCGTCCCCAGAGCTGACGGTGGCGGACTTTGAGTTCGCGTGCAAGGCGGGTACGGCCGCCATTCAGACCTGTATGGGTCTGGTTGGCTCAGGCATGATGAAGTACGGCGTGGCCATCGGTGCGGATACCTCTCAGGGAGCGCCCGGCGACGCGCTCGAGTACTCTGCATCCGCTGGCGGCGCGGCGCACATGATCGGAGCTGAAAAGATCATCGCGAGGATAGATCACACATATTCTTACACGACCGATACGCCTGATTTCTGGAGGCGTGAGGGTCAGATGTACCCGAGCCATGGTGGAAGGTTCACAGGGGAGCCTGCTTACTTCAAGCATATAGTGAGCTGTGCTAGGGGCCTGATGAAGAAGGCTGGTACGACCCCGGACGACTATGCTCATGCCGTGTTCCACCAGCCGAACGGCAAGTTCCCCACAAGGGTGGCGAAGCAGATGGGCTTCACCGAGGCGCAAGGCAAACTCGGCCTGATTGTCCCTCATATCGGGAACACCTACTCTGGGGCGGTGCCGCTAGGATTGGCTGCTATCTTGGATGAGGCGAAGCCGGGAGACCGCATCTTCGCCATAGCATACGGCTCTGGCGCTGGCTCCGATGGTTTCGATATGACAGTCACTGACGAGATATCGACTTTCAAACGGGATCGCGCGCCCACGGTGAAGGAGCAGATCGCCAATCCGAAGTACCTCGATTACGCCACCTATGCGAAATTCAGAGGCAAGATAACTCTCGGGAGGGGATGAACATGAGAAGGGTCGCAGTCATCGGTGTTGGGGACACGAAGTTCGGGGAACTATGGGACGCTTCCTTCAGGGACATAGGTATACGGGCAGGTCTAGCCGCAGTCGAGGATGCGAAGATATCCGCGGAGATGATAGATGCGGTGTTCGTCGGAAACATGTCTGCTGGCAGATTCATCGAGCAGGAGCACATAGGCGCGTTGATCGCAGACTATGCGGGACTTGCAAGAGATCATATCCCTGCTACCAGGGTGGAGGCAGCTGGAGCATCCGGTGGACTCGCCCTCAGGCAAGGCTTCATGGCGGTTGCGTCCGGGCTTCATGATATCGTCGTAGTCGGTGGTGCCGAGAAGATGATGGATGTCAGCGACATCGCATCCTCGATGATCCAATCCTCCGCATCGGACCAGGAATGGGAGACGGAGCTGGGTGCCACTTTCGCGAGCCTTCACGCCCTGATAGCGAGAAGACACATGCATGAGTACGGCACGACCAGGGAGCAGCTCGCGGATGTCGCGGTGAAAAACCACAAGAACGGTTCGCTCAATCCGAAGGCTCAGTTCCAGAGGGAGATCAACAGGGATGTAGTCCTCAGGTCGCCGCTAGTGGCGGACCCGTTGCGCGTATTCGACTGCTCTCCCAGCTCAGATGGCGCGGCAGCGGTCGTACTATGTCCGTTGGACGATGCGAAGAAGTATGTGGAGACCCCGGTCGAGATCATAGGTTCGGGACAGGCGAGCGACACTCTAGCCCTCCATCACAGGCGTGACATACTCACCATGGACGCCACGAGGATAGCCGCGAAGAAGGCGTTCAAGAGAGCAGGTCTTGAGCAGAAGGATGTCCAATTGGCAGAAGTCCATGACAACTTCACGATAAGCGAGATACTCGCGATAGAGGATCTCGGGTTCTTCAAGAAAGGCGAGGGTGGAAAGGCGACCGAGGATGGCAGGACCGCACTCGATGGAGAGATCGCCATCAACACCTCAGGAGGTCTGAAGGCCAGGGGCGACCCGATTGGCGCCACGGGTCTTGCGCAGGCAGTCGAGGTCGTGACCCAGCTGAGAGGAGTGGCTGGGAAGCGACAGGTCAAGGATGCGTCGGTCGGTCTGACCCACAACGTCGGAGGGACTGGCGCGACTGTGATAGTACACATTTTCAGGAGGTCTTGAGGATGGCGACAGCACCCAGATTCTGGAGGCAGAACCCTAGCCGGTACAATCTGATCGGGATAAAGTGCAACAGCTGCGGCAAGAACTACTTCCCGCCCAGGGCTATCTGTCCGGTCTGCCACAGGAAGAGCGTTGGCAAGATCGAGCCGTTGAAGTTCAAGGGCGAAGGTGCCATATTCTCGTTCTCCGAGGTGCACGAAGGGATCGATGAGAAGGCTACGCTGAAGCCGTACCTCGTGGCCATGGTGGAACTCGACGAGGGTCCGAAGATCACCGGCCAGGTGATCGACTGTGACGCCTGCGACCTCAAGATAGGGGCCAGGGTCCGCACCGTGCTCAGAAAGCTCAGTGAGGAAGGGTCCGCGGGCGTCATCCATTATGGATACAAGTTCGTGCCCGTGCGCGATAAGAAGGAATGAGCCGTTAGTTTAAGGTGCACACATGCTCATCACTGCAGCACATCACCTGGCGGTCTTGAGATGATAAAAAACGCGAATGAGGGCACTGGCTCTGTGGTCATCGATGGTAACAGTCTTACCATCGAGAAAGTCGTGAGGGTAGCTAGAGGGTTCACTCCTGTTCAAATCGGGGAAGAATCCCGGAACAGGATGATCTCCAGCAGGAAAGCGCTCGAGAAACTCGTCGAGACGGGAGCGACGATATATGCCGTGAATACGGGCGTCGGGGACCTGGTCAACGCCAGGATATCCAAGAAGGACCTGAAATCGCTCCAGCTCAATCTCCTCCGCAGTCATGCCTGTGGTGTGGGCGAGAGATACCCGGTCGAGGTCTCCCGTGCGATAATGTTGCTTCGGGCCAATGCGCTGTCCAAAGGTTTCTCAGGCATAAGGCCTGACCTGCCAGAGATGCTGTCCAAGATGCTGAACGCCAAGGTGCATCCATTGATACCACGTCAAGGCTCGGTGGGAGCGAGCGGGGATCTCACGATACTCGCACACCTGGGACTGGTCATGGTTGGCGAGGGCGAGGCTGATGCCGGGAACGGCCCGGAACCTGGGATCGATGCTCTTGGCAGACGGGGTTTGGAGCCTATCTCTCTCGAGCCTAAAGAGGCGATATCCATAATCAACGGGACGCAAGCGATGGGTGGCATCGGCGCGCTCGCCGTCAATGACGCATCCACTCTCGTCGACAATTCGCAGATAGCCGCTGCTATGTCCCTAGAGGCTCTCAAGGGCACATCGATGGCGTTCGATCCTCGTATATCCAAGGTGAGGCCTCATCCCGGCCAGGTGCGGGTCTCTGGGAACATGGTGTCGATGCTGCAAGGTAGCGAGATCATGCTGTCCCACAAGCATTGTTCGAAGGTCCAGGACGCGTACACGCTCAGATGCATCCCGCAGGTGATAGGGGCCAGTCTCGAAGCGATCTGGTATGCTGACGATGTGATAAGCGTGGAGCTGAATTCCGCTACTGACAACCCGTTGTTCTTCCCGGAGGACGGATCGGTCATCTCTGGCGGCAACTTCCATGGGCAACCATTGGCCTTGGCCATGGATTTCCTGGGTCTTGCGGTGCATGAGCTGGGAAGCTATTCCGAGAGACGTGTGGCACGTCTGGTCGATCACAAACTGAGCGGCCTTCCTCCATTCCTGACTAAGCACGGTGGGGTCAGCTCCGGCATGATGGTGCCGCAGTATGTCGCAGCATCCATTGTATCCGAGAACAAAGTCCTGGTGCATCCGGCGTCCGCGAGCTCCATCCCTACCAGTGCCAACCAGGAGGACTTCAACAGCATGGGTACGATCGCTGCATGGAAGGCAAGGACGATCGTGGAGAACGTCAGCAGGGTGGTCGCAATCGAGATGATTGCTGCTGCGCAGGCGCTCGATTTCATCTCCGCATCTCCCAGTGCACCCGTACAGGAGGTCCGGTCATTGCTCAGATCCAAGGTGTCCAGGCTGGACAAGGACCGATCACTATCGGAAGACATCGAATCTGTCGCCCGCATGATATTGGATGGTGTGTTCGTCGATACGGTCGAACACACATGCGGATTTCAGAGGGCATGATGCGGCGATAGGTTGAATTCCGAGGAAGTATTACGCAGCCATCTCGAAGGGGGTATGACATGGAGGATCTCGCACAGAAGACGATCGAGCACGCCACAGGTCTGGGAGCCCAGTTCGCAGATCTTCGAATTGAGGATTCCCAAGGAACGAACATCGTCGTCATGGACGGCAAGACGAAGACCGTGACTGCTCGTCTTTCGAAGGGATGTGGCGTACGTGCATTCGTGGGTGGAGCTTGGGGATTTTCTGTCACCAACGACCTCTCATTGAAATCTCTGCGGCTGGCTGCCGAATCGGCGGTCAGAATGGCGAAGGTCGCCGAGAGTCGTGCCAAGATCAAGTTCGAGATCGAATGCGGAAAGGCCGAACACGCTACCGAGGTCTATCGATGCGACGAGAGACCTGGTGAGATCTCAGTCGAGGAGAAAGTAGGATTCGTAATGGATCTGGACAAGTCGATGAAATCCATCAATCCCAAGATCACGAGTACCAATGCTAGATACGACGACTTCGAGGGGATTCGTATCGTTGCGAACTCGTTCGGGACACTTCTCCGGACGGAGGACACCTGGACTCTGGGTGCGTGTTCTGCCTGGGCTAAGGATGGCGAGGTGATCCAGAGAGGGCATCATTCAGTCGGCTCCGTGGGTGGTTATGAACTGATGCGCCAGGAGGACTCGATCGCCATCGGGAGGACCGCAGCTGAACAGGCTCTGCGTCTTTTGGACTCCAAGCCGGCGCCGGCGGGTAAATTCACTTGCATACTTGATAATGTGATGACTGGCCTACTCGCACACGAAGCCTTCGGTCATGCATGCGAGGCCGATGCCATACTGCAGGGCGCTTCCGTGCTCGAAGGACGGATCGGGGAGAAGGTGGCGAGTGATGAGATATCTCTGATTGATGATCCTCGGGTCGAGGGTTCGTTCGGATATTTCTCGTATGACTGGGAAGGGGTGCCGTCATCGAAGCATGTGCTCATCGAGAACGGTATCCTGAAAGGATTCTTGCACAACCTCGAGACTAGTAGCAGAATGGGCATCCCCCCGAATGGATCGGCTAGATCTGAGAATTATGGCAGCCCTCCGATCATACGGATGAGCAACACATACATCGCGGGCGGCGATTGGGACAGGGAGGAGCTGATCAGGGACACTCCAGACGGCCTGCTGATCAAGGGTGCACAATATGGCTACGTCGAGCCATCCAAAGGACAGTTCATGTTCAAGTGCGACGAGGCATATGAGATCGTGAAGGGTGAGTTGGGGCAGAGATACAGGGACGCATCCCTCTCCGGCGTGATCTTGGAGGTCTTGGGGCATGTGTCTGGTCTGGCCAATGATTTCAAGATGACCGATCCTGGATATTGCGGGAAGCACGGCCAATCCGCGCGGACCACCGATGGTGGGCCGCACATGAGGATAGACGAGGTCGTTGTCGGAGGACTTACTTAGGAGGCGATGATATGACTTTGGCATATCTATCTGAGGAGACGGTCAAGGCAGTCATGAGGCTAGGCGCTGACGAATGCGATGTTATTGTCGCTCAGACCAATTCCATATCCGTCGAGATCGAAAGGGGTTCCGTGAAGCAGGCGAGCTCGTCAATCGACCCTGGTGTTGGCATCCGCGCGATCAGCGGCGGCTCCTCTGGATTCGCCTTCTGCACCGACCATGAACCAGCATCGATCAAGAAGACCGCCGAACTGGCAGTCTCCCTCGCAAAGTCTGGCACTGCAGACACCGACTTCAGAGGTCTGCCACACCCATCCAAACCAAAGACCATATCTGGGCTGTTCGACCCCAAGGTCGCGGATATGACGCCCGATGCAGGTGTAGAGATGATCTCGCGAGTCGCGGATGTGACCGGAGACGACAAGAGGATCACATCCGTCATGGCGGGTCTAGGGATGTCCGTTTGCCGAGTCTCCCTTGCGAATAGCCATGGGCTGGTGGCCGAACAGGAGCTGTCTTCGTTCGATGTATTCGCTGAGGCAGTGGCTCACTCAAATTCGACCATGTTCTCAGGGTTCGATGGTTCTTCTTCACGCCGTCTGGATCTCAGCCAGTTGGACAGCGCCGGCCTTAGTGCCAGAGAGCATGCGATAAACGGCCTCCGACAGACCAAGATCGAGACAGGTGATTACGCAATCGTGGTCGATCCGCTCGCTGCCGGAATGATACTGGCTGACGCGATTGGTGGAGGGACGAACGCCGAAGCTGTTCAGCGCAAACGGAGCTATCTCACGGGAAAGATGGGTCAGATGATCGGGTCCGAATCTATCACGATAGTGGATGATCCACTGCTGCAATGGGCGGTGGGGAGCACATCGTTCGACGGAGAGGGTACAGCCGCGAGGCCGACGACTCTGGTTGATTCCGGTCGCCTATCCTCGTACCTATATGATTCGTATACTGCTGGAAAAGACTCGGTCGAGAGCACAGGCAATTCATCCCGAGGCGGTGCAGTGTGGAGTTACAGACACCCGCCATCGATATCCACATCCAACCTGGTTGTCAAGAATGGTAGCTCGAGCATGGACGAGATGATCAAGGAGAGCGACGGGGGCGTCTACCTGAGGGTCACCTTCGACCACCCGAACCTTGCCACAGGCGAGTTCTCTGGATTGATGATGGAGAGCTATGTCATAGAGGATGGCGCGCTGGGGCCATCGATTCGGCAATCAACCGTCGGAATAGGTCTGATAGAACTGCTCTCGCGGATCGACATGATCGGCCGGGAGAGCAAGGACTACTTCGGGGTAAGGACGCCGGCGTTCAGAATATCCAATGCCAGGGTTGCAGGTTCGGCCTAGAATGAGAACTTCTGTGAACAGACGGGGCATTGTCCAGTTCGCTTGGCGCAGGTGAGATGCAGGCTGCTCCCGCATCTGCATGTGACGATCTCGAATCCTGACTTGACCCTGCCCTGACAATGAGCGCACTTGGTCGTTTGAGTTGCGTGGCCAACTGTGTATGGAGGACCGGCAGAGAAGACGCTCACCTTTCCATCTAACTCGAAGTTCAGGAGGCTACCGTCGAAGTGCCGCTTGCAGGTGATGTTCACCCTTATCGGCAACTCTCCTGACGCATGAGGGACTATCCTGGCCCTGACCAATATGTCTGTATCGGGGTTCAGGCTTCCGATCCTGGGGGCGTCCACAGCTTCGAACTGTCCCGATAACTGCATCGTGACCTCCTTTGCCAGGACATTACCGATGTTCTTGAGTGTGATGTCGACTTCCCCCTCAGCATCCTCCTGAAGCCCGGACGAGTCTATAGTCCCAGTGATATCCGGGGAATGTGATTCTATGGTACTCTTCGCTGAATCGAGGGCTTCTGCGACGAACTCGATTGCAGAATCGTAGTCCTTGTCCCTCTCCAAGTCCGCGAGTGCGAGCAATCTCGCCGATTCGCCTGTCGATGCTCCGATTCTCTTCAATATCTCTATGGCGCTTTCCGCGGCTATCGATATGTCTATGAATTTCTTGTGCGAGTCCTCGACTCCGAGGATCCTCTGGTCTGCTTCCATGAGGAGTTGGAACGCCTCCGAGGTGTTGTTCTCGCTCGTAACTTGCTGTGCCTGGTCCAGGAGTTCCTCGATCGAACGCACGGAGGCTCCTGAATCCCTCAAAGGCTGGAGTCTCTCGCGGACGTCTGACACAAGGTTAGCGAGCTTCTTCTCGATGAGTCCTTCAGCAGTGGTCCTGCATGAGATCGCCTGCTGAAACGCGAAGTCCCACAATTTCTCTGAGAACGATGTTCTGGCGACTTCCATCAAATCCTCGCAAGACTTGACGTTGAGGCCCATCGACTTCGCCTTGAATATCAAATCGTTGTTCTCTTCCATTATGTTGTTTATTGAGCCCTCGAATAATTGCAGAGCCATTTCTGAGCATCTCGTCAAGGCTCCCATGCATCTCCTGAAATCGTGCGCGGCCAGATATCCCTGCGCTTCGGTGAGGATTCTTTCGCACGCACCTGTGTCGATGCCGACCTTCTTCAGTCGGTCGACCTGTTCTCTGACCGAGCTCAGTTCGATCCTCGAACTGTCCATGTTCTCCCTGATCAGATGGATCTCGTCGCCGCTCTCGATCGACTTCGCTAGAGCGTCGACATACTTGCCCTCAGAGAGCAGCATCTCCGCCTCATTCACAAGTTGCTCTATCTCGGGGGCGCTTATCCCGTCTTCGGCCGCCTCCAAAAGCTTCATGCGTGCCATTTCGACTGCCCTGGTGCTGATCTCCTTCTGCAGCTCAGCCTTCTCCATCTCGGCCTCGCAATTCATCGCAAGTTTCAGCGCATCCTGGAACCGGTCCTCGTTGAAAGCGTGGATTCCATCGGCGACACATCGTTCTGCCATCCCGACAGAGACGCCCTCGTTCGCAGCCTTTTCCACACGGTCCTTGAACTTCTCGAGGGTGTTCCAGATCGTGTTCCTAGTGACTTCGGTCGACGATTCAGATGATTTCTTTGAGAGCTCGAGAGCAATCGCGTATTGATGACGGGTCAATGCCTCGACGGCCTGATCCAGGAGTTCCCTGGCCTGGCCTACATCCATGTCGAGTGTCTCGGCGTTCTTGAGGTTGCCTCGCGCAACCTTGATCTCGACCGCTGCCTTGGAGCTCAAGTTCTTTATCTGGTCAATGTCGTTCGTGGCCGAATCGATGCATCTGAGTGCCTCGGCATAATCTCCTGTCTTCCATAGGACGACCGCCTTCTCCGCGAGAGTCTCTGGATCCTTAGTATCCACTCCGACATTCTTGGCATCAGTCAGCAACCTCTGGAGTTCCTTGATCATCTCTGATACGCCATCTGCCGTCTTCTGGCGGACAATGTCTTCACACCGTTTCGCGACGGCGAGTGCTTGATCATATTCCTTCTTCTTCATCAGATCCTTGGCTTGCCCCAGCATCTCTCGGCTTTCAGACATGTCGATCTCGTATGACTGGGCGAGTTCGATGCTCTCCTTGGAGGTGAGTATGAACTTGGCGGCTAGATACATGGCCAGCTTCTTCTCGGCCTCCTCGGTCAGCGAATCAAGCAGCCTCTCTGATTCGTCGAAATCGCTGTCCTGGAAGTATCTCTTCGCGAGTCCGAGTTCCTTGGCTTGATCGGTGACATCGGCCTTGCTCCTCTGCGCCTCCTCGACGAGGTCCTCGGCTCCTCGTATCTTCTCCTTTATTCCGTCATATCTCCTGATCTTATCCTCCAGGGACGACCTGGTCTCTGAAATCAGGGAATTGGCTCCATCATAATCCTTCTCTTCGAACTTGGCACGAGCATCTTTTATTGCGGTTTTCGCTTCGTTGACGCTGATTCCTATCGACTTTGCCTCTTCGAGGAAGTCTTTGATGCCCGAGAATTTTGCCTGCAGCAGTCTAGTGATCATCTCATCCGCATTCGAGATGACTCCCCTCGTGGTCGCAGAAGCGTCCTCGTACACTTTCTTCTCGATGGATCCCTTGGCCCTCGTGATGAGAATCTCCAGGTCCGAGGGGTCTCCTCCGAACTGTCTGACCTTGTTCATCTTCTCATCCGCAACCGCTATCAGTCTGTCACACACATCTTTCCCCACAGTCTCTATCCTCTGCTGTGCCTCTTTGAGGAGTTCGTATGATCTTTCGAATGATTGCTCCGATAGTCTGAGGCGTGAATCGGAGATTGTCTCTACGACATCCGCGACCGCCTCTCTGTCTGAGAAGCTCTTGACGAATTCGTCGATGTTGTGTAACCTGTCACTCAATACCCTCGTGATTGCGGCGCTGGCAGCTTCGATGCTCAAGTTGGAGAGTCTCACGCTCTCTGGGATTGCCTCGTTGGCCATGGAGGACAACGCCCTCTGGAGCAACCCCTCAGCCTCCGTGATATCCGCGCCCATCTGCTTTCCCAGCTTGACCGTCTTGTCCGTCTTATCGATCGTGTCCAGGGTCCTGTCGTAAGCCGCTTTCCTGGCCTCGGTCAATCCTCGCTTGGCGAGTTCCAATGTCTTTTCGAAGTCTCTTGACTCGAATGATCTCTTTGTTTCGGCGAGGACCTCTTTGACCGACAAGATTTCCGAACCTATGTCCTCTGCGAATTTGATCTCCTTTGTCAGCTCGACCAATTCGTCTCTGGCGTTGGTGAATACCTCGAGAGCAGTGTCGATCTCCTTCTCACTCTGCTGCGCGTATTTCATCGCATCCTCGAATTTGCGCTGTCTCAGGTTGTCCCTGGCCGTGTTGAGGAGCGTGAATGGCTTGCTCATGTCCACGCCGATCTTTTTAGCGAGGACGAATCGGTCCTTGGCCTTGGCTATGACCTCGAGGACTGACTTGAACTGCATGTCCCGGACCTTTTCATTTGCCGAGGTCAAGGCGTTGAGCGCCTCGATGTACTTCTTGTCCTTCATCGCAATGTGAGCCTGATCGAGGATGTCCTGAGGGACTTCGACGTCTTCGCCCACACCCTTGAGCGTCTTGATGCCTTCCCTGACTTCTTTGATGATGTCCTGGAACTTGGCGCTTATAGCATTCTCGCCCTCGGACTCCGCCCTCTTGGCGTATGATAGTGAATCTTTGAACCGCAGCGATCCTAAGGCGGTTTTCGATTTCTCAATGTGGCTGGTGACCCTGGACATGTCCGCCTGCAGTTCCTCCCCAGCGGTGACCAGCTCCTCGCCTCTCGCTATCGTCGCGTTGATCTGTGCCCTGATGTTATCTCCAGCTCCCTCAAGTGCCTCGCGGACGTTCGTCAATCCCTGTTCGTAATCCTGCTTCTCGAGAGCGCTCTTCCCCTGGGCGAGAAGATCTTCGAACAGACTGACATCGTCGCCCATCTCTTTGGATTGGATTATGATCTCCTGTGCCTGTGAGAGTAACTCTGAGAAATGCTCATGTAGCGACCTTTCAGCGGCATCATATGCGCTCTTGGCGCTCTTCATCGCGTTTTCAAGGTCGTCCTTCATAACGAACTTCTTGCTCTCCTCGAGCATCTCCAAAGCGCCCTTCGCTTCGGCTACTGGTATCTGGCCAGCGGTGACAAGCGATTCTGCTGAATCTGCCACCTCACCTATCCGTTTAATAAAAGCGGTCTTGGACTCCTCAGTTGCCTTCTGTATGTATCCGAGTGCTGATTCGTATTCCTTGGAATCCATCGCGGCATTGTACTGTGCCAGTACCTTGTTGGCTTCTGATAGATCTGTGTCGTTCTCCTGGCAGAGTTCTAAGAATGATTGGAGCTTCTCGAAATCCTTTTCAGCTCTCCCTCGATTTCGGGTCGCCTCCTTTGCTCGTTCCTCCAGTTGCTTTGCTAGCTGGAGGCTCTTGAGATAGTTACCTGCCACGATGAACCGGGCTCCTCGTACCTAGCATGGGCGGGGGGTTTGCTGGCACAGCCTATATGACATGTTACCATTTTATTTGACGGTCTTAAAGGTATCGCTGTCTCTATCAATAATGATACGTCCGTACGGATTTCTAAGACCAGCAAGCTTAAAGGCTCTGAGGTCGGAGTCTCTTGAGGGCGCTCTCACGCATGTCCTCGGCGGCTCTCAGGAGTGACGAGACCTCGGCCTCCCTCCGTGATCTGTACTCGCCGTCCTCGCATGATGCCAGGTTGATCCGGACATTGGCTGCCGCGCCTCTCAGACCGGCTTCCGCGAGCTCTATGGCGACCTCCACATCTGAGGACGCGCTCCTGATCCCTCTCTGGGCGACTATCTTCGATATCCTCAGGAGCTGGAGGCAGTTCCTAGCAGTTTCCATGGGTATGTCGGTGGCATTCCTGACGGCAGGATCGCGGGCCGCAAGGACTTCTTTCTCATCCGTCATCTCCCTCGTTCGTCTGAAGACGGCCGCCAGTTCAGAATATGCCTCTGAATCCTTGACAGAGAGATCCAAGAGCTTGTCTCTGAGGTGTTCCGCATTGGTCTTCTCCTCCAGCAGCGCTGGCCAGTGGTCCTCCAGCTTCCGACTCTTAAGACTGATCCCACAGACCATGACCAGCAGGGAGGCGCTCATGGATCCCGCCGCGGCGGATGCGGTGCCACCTCCTGGCGCCGGCCGATCCGAGGATAGGTCGTTGCAGAACGCCCTCAGCTCTTCCAGAGTATTCAACCCCAGATCCTCCTTTCAAGAACCTGGTTGCTGGCGAAATTGCCCATCTTCAGGAACCTTGCGGCAAGGTCGCAGACGGCATCGAGCGGTATCAGGCCGATTATCTCACTCTCTTCCACCTCGACGCCATGCGCTTCCGCTTCCTTCTTGACTTCCATGAACACCTTCGATATCGGGGTGACAGTATAGTCTGTGAGGTTCATGGATACCTGCACCATCTTCTTCTCCTTGAGCATGAATCCGAGTGCCTTGACATGGGGTATGCCCCCGCTGCTGGCCCTGATCTTCTTCGCGATGGCCTTCGCGACTTCTATGTCCTCCGTCTTGAGGTTCACATTGAACGCTATGAGGGGCATGCGCGCCCCTACTGCCGTCGCACCTGCCGTCGGATGCACCTTTCTGGGGCCGTAATCTGGATACCTTGAATCGTCCGTGAGTATGGCCTCCTTCAAGCCCTCGAACTGTCCTCTCCGGACATTCTCCAGGTTGGTTCTCTCAGGGCGTTTGGCCGCGGCCTCGTACATGTATACCGGTATCTGCAGGTCCTTGCCGATGCGCGCGCCCACAATGTTCGCCACCTCAACGCAGTCCGCGATAGTGGCTCCTGAGATCGGGACGAACGGAAGCACATCCAATGCACCCATCCTCGGGTGCTCTCCCTTGTGCTTGGTGAGGTCTATATGCTCGGATGCGGCCCTAGCCGCCCTGAATGAGCTCTCCTGGACACTCTCCTTGTTGCCCGTGAATGTGACTACGCTCCTATTGTGGTCAGCGTCCATCTCCACATCGAGAACCTTGGTCCCTGGAACAGAACGGATCGAATGGACTATGTTGTCAATGACTCTCTTCCTGCGTCCTTCGCTGAAGTTAGGAACGCATTCTATGATGGATGCCATGTCAATCGGACCGTTCACGTGAATTGACTAGGTAGCTTTTATAATACACCATCGTTCGTTTCAGACGGCTTTCACTTTTTCAGAATGTCCACTGCAGCGACCTTCTCGAGTATGATCTCCGATGGGTTCCTGCTGCCTATGGTTGCCTGCTCCCGCTCGGAGACCCCATACTTGGCGAGCCTTTCTGATGAGACGTCCTCCGCGAGAGGTTCCATTGGTTCCCAGCCCTTTTCGGATATGATCTCTGGTCCTGATAGTTGCGCGATCACGATTCTTGTCGTATCCTCAGTCACCGACATCTTGTCAATCGCACCGCTTAGCTGTCTCTGGCCAGAAGCATATAGCAATGTCTCCATGGCGAGCGAATCCGCGGAGTTCCTTTTCTCATCGATAGCCTTCCGGGCATGATATGCAGCGCTACTCATGTGATCCTTTCCGAAGACCATGTCCGCATCTAAGACGAGTACCTCAGCCCCTATCGATCTGGCCTTCTCGAGAATCATTCCCATATCCTCCTTGGCCCGTCCTAGCTCGGTCCTGGCGACCCAAACGGAGGTATCCATGGTCTTGCGCATAATTCCCCTCCTCATCATCTATCTGAAATCCACGAGGGAGCGCTGTCCGTCCTCGGTCAGCGCGGGCATGGTGGGATCCGTCTGTCCCAGCTGATCCTTGATCGCCCTCGCGACAGCTTCCCCAATCGTCGGTATCTGCTTAAGCCTGTCGTAGCTCGTGTTCCTAATATCCTCGATCGATTTGATACCTCGTGCGTGGAGAGCGCGGGCGCGTACCCGCCCCAACCCTCTGAGATGGACGAGGTCCAGCAGTTCAGGGAGGATGCCGTACTTGATCCTCACGACGATCTCCTCGCATTGATTCCGCGCGTCCTTGTTGAACAGTTCTGATAATCTTCTCATGGAGTGAGCGAGCCATTCAGCCATCTCGACCTTGTTCCTTATGTCCCCGGGTCCGATCCCGAACTTGTCCGCTATCTCGTTCTCGTGGACCTCGGATGACCAGTCGAGGATGAGTTTCGCGGTCTTGAGCTCCGAGAGGAATCCCTCGTACAGAGAGAGGTCGGTGGGCGGATCGAATATCAGCTGGTCCTGGACCTCGTTTAGTAACTCCTCCGTCCATTCATAATCGGATTTCCTGAGATACAGTAGAGGCATGTCTGGAACAGAGCATATGGCGTGCAGGAGTCCGAAGGTTGGTCCCCCCTTGTACTTCTCCAATGCATCCCGCATTATTATCGCCGACTTCGGGTCTATATAGAGGTCGCTGACCCTCTTACCGAACTGGGTCGCTCTGAGGACCCCGTCCTCGTCCGCGACCATTCCCTCCTCCTTCAGGAACTCGAGGATTAGTTCGATGGTCTCGCTCAAGTACGGCGTATCCATCTGGTGTGAGAGGAATGTTCTGCCGAAGAACGACTCCAGCTCTTCGAGCGTCCTCACATCGCTGGTAGCGATGAGTGCGAGCAGATGGGACCGCATTGCGGGCTCGGTCCCGAGCTTCGAGAATATGCTCTCGCTCTCGCCCAGGAGGTAATTGTCCATGAGCAAGTATCGTTCTTCCTCGTCCCTTGCGATGAGGATGGCCTCACCATAAGGGTCGAACCTGGGCCGCCCGGCCCTTCCGCACATCTGTCTGACCTCGAGGACTGGGAGCGAGGCATATCCCACATTGGCATCGAACCTACGCAGGTCCCTCACAACGACGGTCCTTGCGGGCAGATTGATGCCTGCGGCGAGTGTCGGGGTGGCGACTATGCATCCTAGCAGACCTTCCCTGAATGCTGATTCGACGATCCGTCTCTGGGATGAAGTCAGCCCTGCATGATGGAACGAACATCCGTTACGTATGCACCTTCCGAGCCTCGCTCCCATCGTGGTGGGCTCTTCTTGTTCCCCCACCATCCTCCTGGATATCTGCAATAGCCCGTCAGCGACCCGTGGTCTGAGTGCCTTGGTGAGCTTGCCCAGCTCCAGCGCGAGCGACTCGCATGACCTCCTGGTGTTGACGAACACCAGGCATTGTCCTCCGCCTTTGATCGCGTTCTTGACTATCTCTCTGACAGGGGACTCATCCTTTTCGAGCTTCCTCTTGGAATTGTCCGTGAAGAAGATCTCACCGTCGACGTAGACTCCCTCTCTGAGAGGCACAGGTCTCCAATCGCTGGTCACTAGCTTGGCATCGAGCCAATCTGAGAGTTCATCGGCGTTCTTTATGGTCGCGGATAGAGCAATCAGCTGGGCCCTTGAGTTGAATGTCCTGAACTTTGCGAGGATGACTTCCAATGTCGGCCCTCTCTCAGGGTCGTTCAGTAGATGTACCTCGTCTGCCACGACCACCGACAACTGGTCGATCCACTTCGTCCTGTGCCTGAGCAAGGAGTCAGCCTTCTCCGAGGTTGCGATCACTATGTCATACCTCTGGAGCTTGGGGTCGACCTCATCATAATCGCCGGTCGATTCAGCCACGGTTATTCCAAGGTCAGAGAACTTCGACAGGTCGTCGTACTTCTCGGAAGCGAGCGCCTTGAGCGGCACCACGTACAATGCCTTGCCTCCTTTCAGAACGGCCTGCAGTATGGCCAGGTACGCGACGAGGCTCTTCCCAGATGCAGTCGGCACGGCAAGTACTAGATTGTCTCCTCTGAGAGCCGGGACCATGGCCTCTTCTTGTGGCGGATACAGCTCTGTGATCCCCTGCTCTTGGAGTTTCTTTGTTATCCTCGGGTCCAAACCCAGCTCTTCTATCATCATTCTATGTTGCCTTCCAGGTCCCAGATCCGGACCCCCTTGATTCCAGGTTTTATATACTTATGGCACGCCCTACAGTAAGTGCGTGCGGTCTTCAGCACTGCTAATGGTTCCGATGTACTGGCTTGCGCAACAACCTCAGGACTCACGGCGCAACGCTTATTTAGCACCGACCTAATAGCTTCGACTGATACTGGTGCGGCCGATGGCAGACCGAAATTCTAAGGGCTCAGACTTGGGCCTTCCTGACATTGAAGATTGGGTCAAATCTCAGACCTTCGAGACCACAGCCGATATAAAGATACCTCCGAAGCTCGTGGATCAGGTACTCGGACAAGAGGATGCGGTTAAGATAATCCGAAAGGCCGCTGAGCAGAAGCGGCATGTTATCCTGATCGGCGATCCCGGCACGGGCAAATCCATGCTCGCGCGTTCGATGGTCGATTTCCTTCCCAATGGGGAACTGCAGGACGTCATAGGGTATCACAACCCCGAAGACCCCAACGAACCGAAGATACGACTGGTGCCCGCTGGGAAGGGCAGAGAGATCGTCCAGGCACAGAAACTCGAGGCGGAACAGAAGAAGGCGCAGAAGAGTTCATGGATATTCGGCTTGATGTTCATGTTCGTGGCGATGTCCGCGGTCATGTGGCTCTGGACCAAGGACGCGACGCTCCTGTTGATCGGTATAATCGGCGCTTTCCTGCTCTTCATGATATTCAGATACACTGGTCAGCGAAAGGAAATGCTGATGGTTCCTAAACTCCTGATATCTCATCGGCCAGATGAACCGCCGCCGTTCATAGATGCGACGGGTGCACATGCAGGTTCGCTGCTTGGAGACGTGAAACACGATCCGTTCCAGAGTGGCGGACTCGAGACCCCTGCGCACGAAAGACTTGAGCCGGGCGCCATCCACAAGGCGAGCAAAGGTGTCCTGTTCATTGACGAGATAAACCTGTTGAGGATAGAGAGCCAGCAGAGCCTTCTGACCGCCCTGCAAGAGGGCGAGTTCAGCATACTCGGACAGAGCGAGAGGAGCTCAGGCGCGATGGTCAAGAGCGAGCCTGCCCCTTGCGATTTCATTCTGGTGGCAGCAGGGAACCTCGACGCAGTGTCTGGAATGCATCCAGCTCTCCGGTCGAGGATACGAGGTTATGGTTATGAGGTTTTCATGCGCAGCACCATGTCCGATACTGAGGCGAACCGCGATAATCTTCTCAGGTTCGTTGCGCAGGAGGTCACCAAGGACAAGAAGATACCTCACTTCAGCAAAGGGGCCGTCGCGGAGATCATTCGCGAGGCGCAGAGGCGTGCAGGCAGAAGAGGCATGCTGACATTGAGGTTGAGGGAGCTAGGGGGTCTCGTCAGAGTTGCAGGTGACATCGCGACTGAGCGCGGAGACAGCGTAGTCGAGGCACTCCACGTGTCCGAAGCGAAGAACATCGCACGCTCCCTGGAGCAGCAGGTCACCGACAGGGCTGTCGAACGCAGAAAGGACTACAAGACCTCTCTCACGGAGGGGTCGGTGATCGGAATAGTCAATGGATTGGCCGTATTGAACTCGGATTCCTCCTTGGCGGAGTATTCCGGCATCGTCACTCCGATCGTGGCCGAGGTGACGCCCGCCCAGAACAGGGAGGGTGGCAAGATCATAGCGACAGGAAAGCTCGGCGAGATAGCCCGGGAATCGGTACAGAACGTTTCCGCCCTCATCAAGAAGTACACTGGCGAGGACATCAGCAATCATGACATCCATGTCCAGTTCATAGGCACATATGACGGCATAGAGGGCGATAGCGCGTCGATAGCCGTGGCTACCGCAGTGATATCCGCGTTCGAGGAGATCGAGGTCGACCAGACTGTGGCCATGACCGGGAGCCTGAGCGTAAGAGGTCAGGTCCTTCCAGTCGGTGGGGTCACTGCGAAGATAGAGGCAGCTGCCGAGATGGGTCTGAAGAAGGTCCTGATACCTGAGCAGAACATGCGAGATGTGCTGCTCGAGGACAGATACATCGACAAGATCGAGGTCATCCCTGTACGCGTCCTGAACGATGTATTGGTTCATGCGTTGGTGGGCGCAAGGAAGGAAGGCTTGCTCAAGAAGCTAGCATTGCTGGTCGCAGGAAAACACGGCCCGAAAACCGCTAGCGTGGCCGCCTCCGATCGGCCAGTAGTCAATTGATGGGGGTTCTTTATTGTGCGGGGGCTTGTGATCGGGCGATTTCAGCCGTTTCACAAGGGCCATCAGGCAGCGATTCGCGAAGCGTTGACCAAGTGTGACGACCTCATTGTCGTGATTGGCAGCGCGGAATTGTCACACACATCCGAGAATCCGTTCACGGCGGGAGAAAGATATCAGATGCTCCTATCCTCTTTCACCGAGGACGAACGTCCCCGAATCCATATCATACCTGTTCGGGATGTGAATAGGTATGCAGCATGGGTCAACCATGTGGAATCATATGTTCCTCCGTTCGACTTCGTGTTCTCCAACAGTGAACTCACAAGGTCTCTGTTCTCGGCGGCGGGGTATGAGTCGAGAAAGACCAAGAGTTACAACTCGAAGCACTATTCTGGGACGGAGATACGCCGGAGGATCGCCGCAGGTGAGAAATGGAACCATCTGGTCCCATCGACCGTGGCCCAGATGATCGAGGGACTCGACGGTCACCAGAGGTTGCTGGATGCCGGAATGTGCACGCGTAAGAGGCCCCGGGACGGTAGGAATGCTCGCTGAAGAACTTGGACAAGTGCTGAGATCAAAGGGGCTCACGTTGTCCACTGCTGAATCGTGCACTGGCGGGAAGATGGGTGACATGATAACCGCTGTACCTGGAAGTAGCGATTACTACCTCGGTGGCGTCATATCATACAGCGACGATGCGAAGGCGAGCATCCTGTCTGTCGATCCGGAATTGATCGTTTCGAGGGGCGCTGTCAGCGATGAGGTCGCCGTACAGATGGCTCGAGGCTGCATGGAGAGATTCTCCTCGGATGTGGCAATATCGACGACTGGGATCGCTGGTCCGACAGGCGGGACGCCGACGAAGCCCGTGGGTCTGGTATTCATATGCGTGTGCTCGGACAAGGCATCGGTGTGCACTCGCAACTTATTCATCGGAGATCGCGAAGATGTACGGGTCCAGTCCACAGAGGCCGCTCTCAGGATGACCCTCGAGTTCGTGTGCGCGCACCACTAGACTGCATGTACACGCGCGGTGGAGTGTATGGCTCTAGAGTCTACTGGCATATGTCGACATCTCCAAAAGCTTCATTATCGCAAACATGCATGCGATGATTCGTTCTCATGTCAGAAGGGGATGTGCAGAGGATACCTACGGGTGTTGCCGATTTCGACTCGATACTCGGCGGCGGTCTTCCAGCAGGCTCAGTAGTACTGTTGCTGAGCGATGTTGGCGGTGGCGGTCATGAATTCGCGCTCACATCCGCCGCAAAGATCGGGATCGTGAAGGAGTTTCCCGAGACGCGGTCGTTCATGCTTGGGCACGCTGGAAAGGCAGGCGTACTTCCGGAGAAGTTGAACTACATAACATTCTCTCGGTCCAAGGAAGACATCCTGCGGGAGGTCAAACTATCATTCAACAGGGATTTCTTCGAGTCTCTGTCATCGGGCCTGATGTTCAAGGATTTTTCAAAGGGCTATTTCATGAGGACCGTCGTTCCCACAGCATGGACCGGCTCCGAGGACGGCGACCTCTTCTCTGAGCTGAAGGTCGACAACTTGCTGGAATCGTTGGTCAACTTCCTGGACTCCAACGCCCCCAATAGCCTCATCATCATAGATTCTTTGACAGACCTGATTGTTTCAGAGACGATCAAGTTCGAAGATGTCGTGTCATTGTTGAAAGGGATACAGAGGATGGCGAAGAAGTGGGAGGCCGTCTTCTACATCATCCTCACGGATGAGATACTCGACAAACGCCGCCAGCAGATGGTGGTCGACAGCGTCGATGGTGTACTCAAGTTCGAATGGTCGAAGTACCATCATACGTCCAAGCGACAGAGGTACTTGTATGTGGAGAAATTCACGAGTGTGCTGGCGCACCTGGACCAGGAGAGGATTGCCAGGTTTGCGACGCTCATAACTTCGCAGAGTGGCTTCGTCGTGATAAATACTGAACGAGTCGGGTGATCTGGATGTCTGATAACAGGGTTAAGACCGGTGTGGATGGGCTCGATGAGATGTTGCAGGGTGGCTTCCCAGAGAATCACATAGTCGTACTCATGGGTTCCTTCGGGACCGGGAAGACCACATTCGGTCTCCAGTACCTGATTGAGGGCCTCAAGAACGGTGAGTCCTGCATGTTCATCTCACTCGAGGAGGACCGAGAATCCATAACAAAGAACGCGGCATCGTATGGTTGGAACTTGGAGAAGGCCATCGAGACGAAGAAGTTGGGCCTGTTCAAGCTCGAGCCTTCGGATGCCAAGACGACGGTAACACGGATCAAGAGCGACCTCCCGAAGTTCATCAAGACCTTCGGCGCGAAGAGGGTCGTGATTGATTCCGTCTCACTGCTCAACATGATGTTCACAGACGATACGGAGCGTCGCTCCAACCTCTTCAACCTATGCCAGCTCCTCAGGAGCACGGGCGCGACCGCCCTATTGACCGCCGAGGTCCGGGACGACAACCCTCGCTCATCGAGGGACGGTCTCGCGGAGTACACAGCGGACGGCGTGGTCCTGCTGCAATCGGACGAGAACAGAGACGGCGGAGAGGTGCAGCTCACGATCAGGGTGCTCAAGATGCGCCGGACGAGCCATTCCCGACGTGTGAAGCCCTATTCGATATCTGACAAGGGCATAACCGTGCACGCCGGAGCGGACGTGTTCTAGATTCAGCTCATCAATGACCCAGCTCGCCGTGTATGACTTCGCCCAGCCGTCGTATTCCTTCGGTTATCTTTTCGTTCGACGGGTACGTGAAGTTCAGCCTCATCGTGCTGAATCCGTCGCTGGGGTTCGGGAAGAACGCCTTCCCGGAAACGAACGCGACCTTCCTTTTCAGGGCTTTTTCCAAGAGATCGGGTGATTGCATGCCGTCAGGAAGTGTGGCCCACAGGAACATGCCGCCTTCAGGCTCCGTCCACCTGACGCTGTCGGGCACGGACTCGTGCATGGCGTCAAGCATCAATCGCAGCTTCTCTCCATAGACCTTCTTTATGTGCTCGATTTGTCTGTCCATGTGTTTGCGGACCATATACTCATGAGCTATGGCTTGGCCCAGGACGCTCGTGCACACATCGGTCGATTGCTTGGCTATGATCATCTTTTTGAGTATGCCTGGATCAGCCACGGCCCAGCCGACCCTCAGCCCAGGTGCGAGGACCTTGGAGAAAGTGCTCGTGAATATGACTCTGCCCTCATCGTCGAAGGTCTTCAGAGCCGGTAGATGGTCACCGACGTACCTCAGCTCGCCATATGGGTCGTCCTCCAATATCACGAAATCGTATTCGGAAGCCATGTCTACGAGCCTCTTCCTGTTCTTCGTGGGCATCGTGACCCCTGACGGGTTCTGGAAGTTCGGGAGGACGTAGACCAGTTTTGGGTGATTGCCCTCTCCCGCCAACTTCTTCATCCTTTCCTCGAAGATGTCCATGCGCATGTTCTGATCATCGATCGGTATTGCCTCATACGATGCCTGGTAGGTGTTGAACCCCGTAAGTGCAGCAAGGTAGGTCGGTGCAGAGACGACGATCGTATCCTTGGGATTGACGAACACCTTGCCGGATAGATCGATCACCTGCTGGGATCCGCTGACAACCAGGATATTGTCCGTGGTCACATCCATCCCCTTGGAGGCCATTCTGCTGGCGATGGATTCTCTCAAGGGCGCGTATCCTTCGGTTATTCCATATTGGAGGATCTGGTCACCGTTCATTTCCAGAACGTCTTTGACGATATCCTTGATTATCTCCACAGGGAATGTCTCAGCGCTCGGAAGACCCCCGGCAAATGAGATCATATCCGGCATCTGGAGTAGTTTCAGCAGTTCCCTCACATCGGATGCCTTCATCTGTTTAGCTCGCTCGGAGAAGTGGTGTGAGAAATCCGCCATTTCAATTGCCTCGTTGATCCACTAATCGATGCGTCACCCTTTAATAATTTTGAAATTACAGTCACGTTTAGCTTCAGCAGACAACCGGTACAACCGTTGTCAGTGTCGCAGACCAGCACCACAAGCATTAAAAACAACTATTCCCTACAACGCACTTGGCCAACATGAAGCTGATACGTCAAGGAAAGGTGAAAGATGTCTACGAAGTCGATGCGCATACGCTCGAGTTCGTATTCTCAGACAAGATCAGCGTGTTCGATAAGATCATTCCATCTCTTATACCTCAAAAGGGTGAGACACTCTGCAGGACGAGCGCCTTCTGGTTCCAGATAGCACGTTCGTGCGGGGTCAAGACCCATTTCAGAGAGCTCATACCGCCCAATAGGATGCGTGTTCAGCAGGTTCGGGTCCTTCAGCCATCGAAGCTCACCAGGAAGACGACTAACTGTCTGATACCTCTCGAGGTGATCTGCAGATACTACGTGGCTGGATCCATGTGGGACAGGATCCGCAATGGCGAGATCAAGCCTAGCAAGCTCGGGTTCAAAGGCAACAAGGAGATCAAGTACGGCGACAAGTTGCCAGAACCATATGTGGAAGTCACCACGAAGCTCGAGAAGGTCGATAGGCTGCTAACGAAGAATGATGCGATGAAGATCGCGAGCATATCGACCGGGGAATACGCACGGATCGTCGAATCCGCCCTGTTGCTGGATGAGCGGATAGCGGAAGAGGTCGAGAAGAGGGACCTCATACATGTGGATGGCAAGAAGGAGTACGCATTCGACGAGAATCGCGAACTCATGGTCATAGATTCATACGGCACCGCCGATGAGGACCGTTGGTGGGATTGGAACGATTACTCAAAAGGCGAGTTCATCGAACTCAGCAAGGAGAACGTCCGTCAATACTATCGCGAGAAGGGGTATTATCCGAAGCTCGTCGAAGCGAGGAAACACGGCAAACCCGAGCCGAAGATGCCTTCGCTGCCCGCAGAGAAGATAAAGGAGATATCTGAGCTCTACATCGATATGTTTGAGAGGATTACCGGCGAGAGCTACAGGTAGTGGTCGCATGTATGTGACAGGCGACTTATTAGTTGTCTGACATTTCGAGGTGCTCTGAGATGGATGTCCAAGGCATAGATGAGTTCATGCGTTATCTGAAGGCAAAATATGACGATAGCGAACGCAAGGATGAGTGGCGTGCGCTCAGTGGCCGGGACCATGTTTCATCCAATTACGACACTTTCATCCTGACTGACCAGAAGATCTTCCAGATAAAATCGAAGGAGATATCCTCCAAGGACACGGTCGCGATCGCGCGCGAGGTCGGCGGAGCATCCCCAGACATGGTCGAGATGATCCAAGGTGGTGCACCCGTGCCTCTCAATGTCATATCGAGGGCGCAGAACGCCTCTGCAGTGATCATGTTCGGGATGCAACAGTACTCTTCGGACATAACCGACGTCTTCCGTCGTGAGTATTATGGGTCAAAGCAGGACGATTTGAAGGCGGAGCTGGACCACAACGTCAAGAACCTGTTGCAGCGTCCCGAGTACAAATCCGTGTACCGGAGCATGCGCCGCGATCGGGATTCCTATTTTGCCTAGGTGTGGTAAATCCAGCTATCTCATCAACTCTGATTGAAAATAGTAAAATGGAGTTTAACCGCTCGTTTGAGCGGCATAGGTTTTTGATTTACGTCATCTTCCCATCGAGGTATTGCTGGTATCCGCCCAGATCCATTAGGCCGTGGCCTGACAGATTGAACGCTATTACCTTCTCCTCGTTGTTCTTCTTCGCCTCGAGGGCAAGGTCGATGGCCGCCTTGATGGCGTGACTTGCCTCGGGCGCGGGTATGATGCCTTCTGCCCTAGCAAACATGGCCGCTGCATCGAACACTTCCTTCTGTTGGTAGGCGACTGGTTTCACCACCTTCGATTTCACCAGCGCGCTCACTGTGGGTGCCGCACCATGGTATCTCAATCCTCCCGCATGGATGGGCGATGGCACGAAATCGTGACCCAGCGTGTACATCAGGAGAAGCGGCGTCATTCCAGCGGTGTCGCCGAAATCGTATTCGAACTTGCCGTTGGTGAGTGTCGGTACGACCGTCGGTTCCACTGCGATGAATTCGGTGTCCATCTTCCCTTTCAGTTTCTGTGCGATGAACGGGAATGTGAACCCTGCGAAGTTCGATCCTCCTCCAACGCACCCGATGAGGTAGTCCGGTTTCTCTCCGAGCTTCTGGAACTGAAGAATCGCTTCCTGTCCGATTATAGTCTGGTGAAGCATCACGTGGTTCAGGACGCTTCCAAGGCTGTACTTCGCCTTTCCGTCCTTCACACATGTCTCGAGCGCCTCGCTGATAGCTATCCCGAGGGATCCTGGATGATTCGGATCCTGGCCGAGGAGCTTTTTACCGAACTCAGTCAAGTTGCTGGGCGATGGATGCACATCCGCACCAAACAACCGTATCATCTCTCGCCTGTATGGCTTCTGATCGTAACTGGCCCTGACCATGAAGACTTCGCACTCGAGTCCGAAATAGTTGGTGGCCATCGCAAGCGCGGTACCCCATTGGCCAGCGCCAGTCTCGGTAGTGAGTTTCGTTACACCTTCCTTCATGTTGTAGTAGACCTGCGCGAGGGCGGTATTGGTCTTATGACTGCCTGCAGGGCTTAGATCCTCTCTCTTGAAGTATATCTTGGCCGGAGTCTTCAGTGCCTCCTCCAGTCTGATAGCTCTCTGGAGTGGACTCGGCCGGTTTATGTGCATGTACGATTGCAGCACCTCATCGGGGATGTCGATGTATCTCTCGGACGACATCTCCTGCGTTATGAGCGCTTTCGGGAAGATCGGTTCTAGATCCGATGGCTTGATCGGCTGCTTGGTGGCAGGGTTCAATGGCGGAGCTAGCGGCTCAGGCAGGTCTGGCAATATGTTGTACCATTTCTTCGGCATCTCTTCGGGTGTTAATTCAGTCCTCACAGGTCTCAAGGTACCCCTCCGTACATGGAATTGGAGTGCCCGTACACTATATATCTTTTGCGCGCATCAATGTACAGATATGCACTCGAGTTGTATTACTGGCGGTCACTTGAGATAAACCAATCTCGCGAGCCTGTGGTCCCATATCCAATCGTCCTCCGTCTGAGCGTCGCGCCGTCTGGATATCATATAATCTATCTTGGCATCGGTATCGTCAGCTTCATGGACCACCAACGCCTCTGGCATCATCGGATCTACGGGCGAACCCCACTCCTTCTTCCCGTGGTGGGATAGCAGGACATGTCGCAGTTTCATGCGGAGATCATTTGGGAACCCATCTATCTTCGATATGTGCGAAACCAGCTCTTCGTCGCCGATGGCGATATGTCCGAGCAGGTTGCCTTCGTGGGTCTGGTTGATATGGGTCGTGGTCTTGAAACTCCTGACCTTTCCGATGTCGTGGAGCAGAGCGCCTGTTATGACAAGGTCCTTGTCCAGCTCAGGGTGTTGCCGCGCGAGATGAATGCAGGTCTCGGTGACATTCAGAGTGTGATGGAGCAGTCCTCCGAACGCCGCCGAGTGAAGCTGGATAGATGCGGGACATGCGGAGAATTCCTTCATGAACGCGGGCTCCTGAAAGAATGATTGCAGCAACTCCCTCATGTGCGGTTCCTCGACCTGTAGGACGATGGTGAACAATCTGGTATTCAACTCTTCGATTCCGTCGATGGTCGGTATTAGGGACGATATCTCATACTTGTCCTCTGCCAGAACAGCTATGCTCCCTCCGTTCTTCTTGCTAACCGATATCTCGACCTGACCCCTGTAATCCGAGACATCGCCGGATATGCTGACCACATCGTCTCTGTCAAAGGATTCGTGCAGCTTCTGCACAGAACCTTTGTCATCGTCCCCCCAATACTTGATCGTTATCTGGCCCGTCCTGTCCGCTGCCCTGAACTCGAACATGTTGCCATACCTGTACTCGGTGACTGGTTTCTTGTACGCCACAGAAAAGTAACTCTCGACCTTCTCGCCCGGCTTAAGCTCCTTGATCATCCTCTTGCTCTGCTTATCCATGGTTTCCCGCTTCCTTCGGTCTTCGTGGGCTATGGGCATCGGAGTGTATACCTTTTTCATGAATGATGGGCCGAAAGCCCTGCCCCCGAGCTGACAGACTGCAGTATGCTCAATCGCCGTCCCCGCATCCATCATGCCCGTTACAGGGCAGAGCTGTCGACGCCACACACTCTATGCAATCATTGCGTGGTTCACCACGGTTGGCACTACCTGTAAGGTACCATGCAGAATTGTGTTCCTCGGATCGGAAAAAATTGATGCGCACTGGCCCCTCACCCCCAGAGACCTAGTGCAAGATGTTTCTGTTCCCTCTTTCTGTACTCACCAGCATCGGGAATAGCCGCAGGTCCTGCATACGACGCATCCCTCGACATATTCCACCATGCTCCCGCACTCAGGGCATTCAGGACAGACATCACCCTTGTCCACATGATTCTGCTTGCCCGTTTCAGGTTGTTGTGCCAAGGCAATCTGCTGGTCGACCTTCGACACCTCGAGGTCCTTGACGAACCTCTCAAGTGATTTAGCGACCGCATCGCTACACGACAGCACCATCCCTCCTGGCTGCCATAGCGGGGAAGGGCACCTTATCCCCCTGAGCTGCTTTATTATCGACTCCGGGTCTATGCCCGAGCGGAGAGCAAGGGAGATCAACCTCCCTATCGCCTCCGATTGGGATGCGGTACAACCTCCAGATTTGCCCATCTGTGTGAATACCTCACATAATCCATTCTCGTCGACATTGATCGTGATGTATAGGTGGCCACAGCCAGTCTCCATCCTCTGGGTGGTCCCCCGGGTCACAGATGGTCTGGCCCGCGGCACCTTCGATTGGTCATCGTCTCCGAGTCCATCGTTCTCGATCGTGTCCGTGGTCCCATCGCCGCCCACGCTCAGAACCTGGTCTTCTCTGCTGCCATACCTGTATACGGTGACGCCTTTGCATCCGAGCTCGTAGGCTCGCATATAGACGTTCTCGACGTCCTTGGGCGTTGCCTCGGCTGGGAAGTTGACTGTCTTGGATACTGCGTTGTCGGTGTGGTCCTGGAACGCGCCCTGCATCTTGATGTGCCATTCAGGGGAGATATCCAATGCGGTCACGAACACCCTCTGAACATCCTCGGGCACGCCACGCACGTCCTTCAGAGACCCTTTCGCGGCGATCTCTTTCATGAGATCTTCGGAGTAGAATCCTCTTCCCTGGGCCATCGCTTCGAATATCGGGTTCACTTCCGGCAGTATGTCTCTGTCCATCACATTGCGCACATATGCCACGGCGAAGATGGGCTCGACACCGCTCGATGCTCCTGATATGATGCTTATCGTGCCCGTCGGAGCGATGGTCGTCACCGTCGCGTTCCTGATCCTTTCATATCTCTGCTTCAATGTGCTCCCTGGGAAGTTCGGGAAGCTTCCCCTTTCGACGGCGAGGGCGACTGAAGCCTTGTGTCCTTCATCATTGATGAATTTCATTATCTTTCGCCCTAGATCGAGTGCCTCATTCGAGTCGTAGGGTATGCCCATTATCAGGAGCATGTCCGCGAATCCCATGACTCCCAGGCCGATCTTCCTGTTCCCTTTCGTCATATCTGCTATCTGTGGGAGTGGATACTTGTTCACATCTATGACATCGTCGAGGAATCGGGCTGACCAGTGGACCAGGTCTCTGAGTTTCTCGAAATCAACCACCTGCTTTCCATCCTTGGTGGCGATGATCCTGGCAAGGTTGATCGACCCGAGATTGCACGATTCGTAGGGCAGCAGTGGCTGTTCCCCGCACGGGTTCGTGCTCTCTATCTCCCCAATGTCAGGTGTGGGATTATCCCTGTTCATCCTGTCTATGAACACGATGCCTGGTTCCCCATTCCTCCAGGCCATGTTGACTATCATATCGAATATCTTCCTCGCTCTGATCCTTGAAACGACCTCTTTTGTCCTAGGGTTCAGGAGATCGTAGTCGGTGTCCTTCACCACCGCATCCATGAACTTGTCTGTCAGGGCGACCGAGATGTTGAAGTTCGTGAGTTTGGTACTGTCTTTCTTGCTGGTTATGAACGAGAGTATGTCTGGGTGGTCTACGCGGAGAATCCCCATGTTGGCTCCGCGTCGGGTGCCTCCCTGCTTTATGGTCTCGGTAGCGGCATTGAACACTTCCATGAACGATATCGGGCCGCTGGAGACACCCGCGGTGCTCTTGACCGAGTCACTGGCGGGTCTCAACCTCGAGAAACTGAATCCTGTTCCTCCACCGCTGTTATGTGAGACGAACCCATTGGCAAGATATGAGTGTCTTCCTGGGACTGTCAGATCGACGACTCCCCTCTTCCCGGCAGGAACGATGTCCTTCACCTTCACGAGGAAGTATCCTTGGTCGTCCGGCTCCTCGTGGCCGCAATTCATGCTGCCGAGCTCTTTCTCCATGCTTTCCGGATCAATCTCGTTGAGCCTCTTCGTCAAAACCATGGAATCGAAGCCAATCTTCTCCTTGAAAACCTCAAGGCCCGATTTGGTGCATATCGTCAATCGCTCTTTCTTCCCTATCGTAGGGACGCCTATGTAGAACAGAATGACCTGGATCTGTGATGCGAGCTTATGTGATATGAGATCGACACTGATCACACCGTTGGGTGATATCCATCCACGTTCGCTGAAAGTGCGGCTGAGGAACTCGCACATCGCAGCCTCATCTGCCTTGACTGCCTGTTCATCAACACCGAATTTTGCAAGCTGCAGGATGTCCTGTGGTACTTCGACCTCGATTCCACCGAGCCATCCACCCAGCTTCATAACTGCGTTGGTCCCTTCTGATATCTGGCCGATCTTTCGCCAGTGGAAATCCCCTTCGTCGGTTTTCACCATGATCTTATGAAGTGCAGTGCCTGTTATGCAGTAACCCTCTTCAGTTTCTAATGTGAATGTCTCCTGAACGCCATTGGAATGCTTGGATTCTACAAGGTCCATGCCCTCGTGCGTCTCAATCCAGGTGCCAGGCTCTATGGTTCCGAGCATCCTGCACCCTGCGTCTGTCATGACGAGCGTTTCGGGAACGAGGCATTTGTGGATTAAGGCGGTGTATTTGATCGCATCGAAGATCTCCTCCATCGAATCTCCTATCGGGAGGACGAAGCACGCAGATAATTGGCCGAGATCCCTTCCTGCGTTCATGAGTGTCGGGCTGTTGGGTACGAACTCTAGCCTGGCCATCATCTCGTAGAATTTGGATGCTATCTTGTCGACATCTGCATCGCTCTTGCCGTAATTCTTCTCTGCTGAGGCGATGGCTCTAGCAACTCTCTCGAACAATCCTCTGGGAGTCTCTGTTGTATTACCCTTGTCATCCTTGCGCAGATATCTCCTCTCGAGAACAGTTTTTGCATTGGAGGTTATCTGTGGTTCGAGATCCCATCCTGAGTCTGTCGACAGTCGTCTGTTCATGGACGATGCGGCAGAATCTCCTTGTTGATGCGTGGGTGTACTTGACATCCGGTCCCTCTCTTGAATTACCACTCTCTGTCTGCTGTGGAATGCACCGCTTGATAGCCTTGCCCCTCACTATACGGAGAGAAGGCGATGCCTTTCTCCTCAATGATTATTTACGAGAGGCGAAAAGCCTTGCTGCTGCGTGCAGACTAGGCAATCTGCTAACATGATTTAAAGAAGTTTTCAAACACGACCTGATAACATATTTCCCACTTGTTCCACTCCAGACTATGCATATAATTATCGGATTTGTTACCAGGTGTATTATCAATGAGCTGCACCAGTTGTCTTTGAATCACTGAATCATTACGGAAACTTCTCCATAATTGTAATAACAGGGTGAATCCGTGATTTCCAGTGAACTGCTCATTATGCTCTCTCATGTACATTCGTGCGATTCGGATGGTTTGAATATGAATATCTCGTTTACGTCGCTTGCGTCGGCAAATATCCGAGGTTGACTCAATGAAGATCAAGGTGAAGTTATTTGCATCCTTCAGGGAGATTGTCGGATCTAAGGATGAGGACATCGAAGTTCCTGAGGGGGCAACTGTCAAGGACCTCCTCGATACTTATATCGCTAGATTCCCTAAACTTGAGCGCTACAGGGAGCATATCATCCTCTCAGTGAACAAAGAATATGGCGCCCCTGCAAAGATCCTGAGTGACGGAGATGAAGTCTCATTCCTTCCGCCCGTAAGTGGGGGCTAGTCAGTAGTCGTTTTATTTGAGGGAATCAGCATATATACCATTCCGTAATCATGTCCTAGCAACTCGAATACATCGTACTAGCGAACTCTCTATGAGGAGATATCTGCATGGCACTGAAAGGAGGATCGGCCCTATCCATATCGTTGCTGTCAATTTCATTCATGATCGCGGGTGCATTCATCACACTCGTACCCGGACCGGTCGAAGCTTCAATCAACGACTCATTGGCTGCTGGACCGCCCTTGTACTATGATTATAGGAATTACGCTGAAGTCAAAGCGATCCTCGAAGGCACGGAATCGGACCATTCTGAGATTGCAATGGTTGTCGATATCGGTGATTCGTGGGAGACGATGGAGGGTATCGCTGATAGAGACATACTCGCAATCAAGATCTCAGACAACGTAGCGATCGATGAGGATGAACCAGAAGTCTTGATAATGTCGCTTCACCACGCCAGAGAATGGTCGACACATGAGACCACGTTGGCGATAATCGAGAACCTCACAGATGAGTACGGTTCAGACACTCGCATCAGCTGGCTCGTGGACAACAGGGAGATATGGATTATTCCTGTCGTGAACCCTGATGGACTGGACTACTCCCTCCTGAACGATGACATGTGGCGGAAGAACCGTCGAAATAACCTCGATGGCACTTACGGAGTCGACCTGAACAGGAATTATCCTGGTTCCGAGAACGGCGATCCTCTAGGTGCCTGGGGTGGCGTAGGAACCTCGTCCGACACCTCAAGCGACCTATATTGCGGCGAATATGCTTTCTCCGAGCCGGAGACGCAGGCGATACGAGATCTAGTGCTCTCTCATGATTTCCAGATCGCATTCGATTTCCACTCCTATGGCGATGATGTGGCGTGGCCATGGGGTTATACCCTGGATCCCGCTGAGGATGATGACGACCTTGAGCGGATAGGAATCGAGCTAGCAGCCCTCAATGGGTATGATGCGGTTCAATCCTCTGAGATATACCCTACTACTGGCGACTCGCTTGATTGGCTGTATGGCGGCGCGGACGTCTATTCATTCCTATTCGAAATAGGTCATCAATTCAACCCTGACTTGGAGAGCGATGTTCTGGGCATACTAAGCGAGAATGTGCCACCTGCCCTATTGGGCATTGAGATTGCAGGCGATCGGGAGGAGCGGGCGTTCAGTATCATCCATTCATCTCTCACGGATTCAGTATCCGATCCCTATGGTTTTGTCGTGACTGCTGAAATCACTGCAGACAGAGGACTCGGTTCGGATGCGGTAGAATTGGTCTACAGGGTGGACGGTGGAGCATGGACTGGCATTCCGATGGCCAGTTCGGACCCGACCTACAGGTATCTTGGCAACATCCCATCTCAGACCTCCGGAAGCGAAGTCGAATATTACATATTGGCGTCCGACCTCAGTGGTGTGGAGTTGATGAGTCCTCGATACTCTCCATATGATGTGTATTCATTCAGCGTGCTTCCATCATCTGATCCTCCAGTGGCGGATGCGGGCACTGACCAGATGGTCTCCGTCGGCGCGATGGTTACATTCGACGCCTCTGGCACCATCAGCGATGAGCCGATCGCGAGCTACACGTGGACTTTCACATACAATGGCTCGGAAGTCGTACTTACCGGAGAGTCACCCACATTCCGCTTCTGGTCTGAAGGGGCATATATCGTCGTGCTGAACGTGACAGACGAGTCCGGCAGCTATGATTTGGATTCGGCCACGATTACCGTATCGACGGAAGCAATCCCTGAATTCTCAACGATTCTCGTGCCCGTGCTTGCGATCGTCGCTCTATTCGTGATCATTCGAGCGAGACGGCCTTGAGGCTCTTCCCCAAGGGGCATTTGAGGTCATTGTCGATCGAGATTATCTTGAACCTTGTGCCATCCACTGTACCTGGTGGTCTGCACATCCTATAGTTGGGGCATCCGACCTGGCCGCAATCGACCGCTTCGTAGGTCACCGTAGACCCTTGCAGCGCAGCTCTTGATGGTATCGCAGCTCTTGATGGTATCCTCTCGACTTCGACAACACGGACGCCTCCCTCGTGGACCTTGCACTCATGGCGGACATTCCTGATGTCCGTTATCCTATACCATCTGTTTTCATCGAGGTGGAAACAGACATTCTTCACTTTGCAATCCCTGCATTCGGCAAGGGGACCACCGAAGACGAATTCGAAACCTCTCTTGCATTGAAGCTCTCCGACAACTGTGACCAGTACCATATCCGACACCCTTCCATCATATCACTTTAGTTATTGACGCGAGGCGTTCCGCCGCGTCGGGTGTCAATCCCCTATCTCCGAGAATGGTGTACCTGTCCTTCCTTATTTCGTGCGCGTGCACGAGAGCTTCTATTATCTGCTCGCTGGTTACCCCCAGATCCTTGGCGTTGGTGGGAGCACCTATGCTCAGGAGGGCGTCTCGTGTTCTCTGCCAATTCCCTCCATGAAGGTACATCATCATGATTGACCCGACACCGCACTGCTCCCCATGGAGAGCCTTGCCCGGCGCGATTTTATCGAGAACGTGTGAGAACATGTGCTCTGACCCGCTGGTGGGTCTGGACGAACCCGCTACGGACATCGAAACGCCAGAGATTATGATTGGCCTGATGGCAATCCACACGCTCTCTTCGAGGTTGGGTTTGATCATTGCCGCGTTCTCGATGATTGATTCTGCAGCGTATTTGGCGAGATTGGCCGCGCTTGAGCTGAAGCTCTCGCTTCTGAGCCTTTGCGCGAGCTCCCAGTCCAGGATAGCAGCGGTGTTCGATATGACATCCGCACATCCGGATGCCAAGAGCCTGTAGGGCGCTCTGAATATCAATGAAGTGTCTGCAACGACTCCCATAGGGACGCTGGCGTTCAATGATAGCGAATTCCCGTCGTCCTTGATCGACGCTCTAGGACTTGCGATGCCGTCGTGGGAAGCAGACGTCGGAACACTGAGGAACGGCACTTTGAGGTTGAAGGATGCGATCTTCGCTAGGTCGATCTTGCTCCCGCCACCGACTCCGAGTAGGAAGCCTGCTTTGACATCCTTGGCTACTTCCTCGACCTTCACGATGTTCGTCCGGCTTGCCTCACCTGTGACGATCCTGTGCACTTCATACTTAGCAGATGACAGGATGTCCTCGACCTGCTTGGCTGCTATGGCGCCCGTGGTCTGACCCGTGACTATGAGGGCAGTGTCTTTCAGCTCGAACCCTTCGCACATGGTACCTATCTCTTCCACTACGCCGTGGCCCGCGAGCACCTGCCGGGGAAAGTTCATTGCCCTTGCCTTGGTAAAGCTTTCCAACATCCTTGCGCACAACCTTCTCCTAATATGTCGGTCCTGTTCTTCAACTTATCGGTTTGTATATGTGTCCTAGAATATTTATGCCAGTAAGCGCGCACCTGTCGGGTAGTTCATGGGGGAGATAATCTTTCCATCTTCTCGATCAGGTCATCCATCCTGAATGGTTTGGGCAGGAACTCTGCTGCTCCTGCGTCCCGCGCCTCCGCCTCAACCATCACATCCGCGCTCACAAAGACGATCTTCTGCTTGGGATTCTCCCTCATTATCTCCTTTGTGGCCTCGACGCCGTTCATCACTGGCATCCTATGATCCATTATTATCACATCCGGCTTCTCTGGCGCCGAGCTATATTTTCTGACGCCCTCCTCGCCGTCGAATGCAGTTATCATGACCTTGTATCCTCTGAGCTGAAGTATGTCCCTGTACAGCTCGACGATGAATAGCTCATCGTCAACGATCATGACGCTAGTCATGAGTATCACTCATCCTCAGGATCAATGTGAAAGTGCATCCTGATCCATTCTCGGCCACAGTCATCTCGAGTCGACCTCCGAGTGCCTTTGCCATGGTTCCAGCGAAATAGATGCCTGATATGCGCACGATCTTGGACAAGTCCTCAGATGAGGATATGTCCGTGAGATCCTTCACGATCATCGTCGGCATGTTCATATCCGACGCTCTAATGCATATACGCCAGCATGGCATATCCGCCACGACATCCTTCTGTGAATCAATCTTGATCGATATCTCTTCATTCTTGCTCAGATGCACGATGTTCATGAGTAGGCTGTCGAACAGTTCGTCCGCGTATGTCCCTGCAGGGACAGTGGTGTCCTCAGCAATGTCTGAAGAATCGACATTGATCCGTCTGTCCAAGAACAATCCCTGGAGCTTGGCTGCGGATTGCTCTATCATCTGCTTCAAATCCACATCCGGTAGTTTGCGCTCGCTGATGTCCCTGATCGACATGAGCGTCTTCATGTTGTCGACAAGAATCGATGAGGTCCTTATCTGAGATGCCGCCCTCATCGCGTATTTCTTTGTCTTCTCGCCAGCAGCAGGGGATGATAAGATGAGTTCAAGATAACTCAGGACTGCCTGGTTGCTGTTCTGAATATCGTGACCGAGCAGGTCCATGAAAATCGAAAGACCGCTCGAACTCTTCTCAATATCCTCTCTGATCAAGGTTGAACCTCTCCAACGGGCTCCTGGGCACGGTAAAAAGGGTGTTGCACCTTATGAAGGTTTGTGAGTTGCTACGATTGGTGAGAATGAGGTGACAATTTACGATTCATTTGATTGTGGGCCATTCCCATGGTCGAAATCGTCCAAAGTGACCTTTGGAGGTCTCTCGGCCTCCTGCGCTCCCTCGGACACCCATTTCCAATAATTCCTCGGGAGTCGGTCGACCAGATATCGTGGATCCCTCTTAGATTCCACATTCTTGGGGTTGAGAATGATTGTCCAGTACCTTCTTGCATCCTTCCTTGTCTGTTTCTCAGGGAATCTGTTCCTCGAATCGATAACTATGTCGTCATGTACGAGGATGTGGACATCCTCCTTTCCCACGATCGCAATCTTGTATCCCGGTCTTCTCATCGCTTGATACCTCAACACAAGATCCGTTATCTCATGTTCGAAACTGCCCCGACCGATCAGGGTCTTGGCCTTTTCATCCTCTTCGAACGATATGACTCCCCTCGCTCTCCTGAACTCGCCTGAGACCCGCCGGATGCGGTCCTTCATCTCCTTTGCTTCGGGTGAGCTCTGAGATAGGTATGCCCTAGTCCCGGACGATTCTATCTGGGATAGGATATTGAATATCAGGAAATACCTATCTGGCGTGTTGAACCGAGTTGCCCAGAAGATCTCGTCCTCGATGATTTCATACAGCTTAACATCCTCTAGGAAATCCATGCCTCCGAACTTCTCCTTGAATTCGGTGTAGATGCCGTCATAGTCGATCGTGTCTGCATCCAGAGTCTCCTCGAAGAAGAACTGTTTCCTGGAATCGTCTAGGACAGGTTTGGCGTTGTGGACCCTGCTCGCAAGATGGGCGGTTATGACTGATCTGGGCGACTGTCGGAACAAGACTAGCATGGACTCTGGACCCAGGCGAATTATATGCAATTCCTGATATAAGCTTTGGCCATGCTGTCCTCTCATCGATTGATACCGTGTAGAACGGACAAAATATCCACGTACCGATGTTGTATGTAATGATGAAGGATGGTCTCTTGGGATTGAACACTACGAATCGCTCTCATGAGGGTGCTATTCCTGATGGAGTTAGAGAATCTTCCTGGCGAGGTCATGAGACCGGATGGAAAAGTCACCGAACCCCTATGCCTGGATTCCTTCAGAGATGAAGGCGCATCGCGGACACATTGGCCATGGTTCTCGATGATGACGTGGATGTAGTGATGTGCACGCGGGAATGAGGTGGAAGCAGTTGCCATGAGTGCAACTAGGGGCAATCCATTTTGCATGGGGACCGTCTGAAGCTCACAGGCGATATGTATTGCGAGGATGAGCGACGGAAGAACAGTCCCGTAATCAACCATGATGCTGATGTCCCGCTCCAAGCCTGATTAGTGGGGAACCCTTTTTAATCCGGATGTCAAAAAGGCTATCTAGCAAGTACGTAATCGGAAGAATGCTTGAGACAGGAGATACAGAGGACGCTGGAGCCCACCAGAAGGCTTTCCGCCTCCTACATGTTCGAACAGGCCAATGTCGCATACGATGCAGGCGAGTACTCTCGGGCTCTGATGCTCTTCGAGCAAGCGCGTTCGTCGGGCCTCGAGACCGAGGTGGTTTACAACAATAGAGGGGCTGCCCTCGATGCGATCGGTCGCTGTGAGGACGCTGCTCGTAGCTACAGATATGCCATTCACCTGGCGCCGGAATACGAGCTTGCATGGCACAACCTGGGGAACTGTTTCTATTCGAGGAGTCTATATCGCGAAGCAGCAAAATGCTATGAGCGGGCCTCATCTCTTGATAAGTCTAGGTGGCAGAACGTCTATGGTCTGGCGAGCTCGCACATACGGCTCGGACGCAAACGACGTGCGAGGGCTATCTCAGCGCGCCTCGTCTCCCTCGCAGATGACAACGTGGATGCTCTGTTGGCCGCAGCCGAACTCTATGTGGATATGGAGAATTACGATGAAGCCATCGCATTGTGCGAGAGATGTCTGCAGATCCAGCCGGGGTCATCAAAGGCGATGACAATCATCGGCTCCGCATACCACGAAGGGGGCGAGTACTTGAAGGCCATCGGGGCCTTTGAGACCGCTCTGAAGGGCACACCCAATGACAAGGAACTGCTGAACAATCTTGGATACACATACTTCTGTTCCGGTCAATTGGCCCGGGCGATGGAATGCTTTGATAAAGCGATCGAGATCGATCCCACTTACAAGCCTGCTTGGTACAACAAGGGTTACGCCCTTCACGGCGCGGATAGGTTGTCCCAAGCGGTCGAATGCTATGCCCGGGCGATCGAGATAGATGCAAACGACCGGGTGCTGTGGAACAATCTCGGAAATGCCCTATACAACCTTGGACGGTTCTCGGAGTCCATACCGAAGTTCGTAGAGGCGATACGGGTGGACCCAGGATACGAGATCGCGTGGAACAACATCGGGAACGCGTTCGAGAAGGTCGGCCTATGGGAGAAAGCGATCCACTTCCATGACAGGGCACTCGAACTGAGGCCAGGTTTCGATTATGCGCTCTATGCCAAGGGCGTGTGCAAATCGATGATTGGCCACCCCGAGGAAGGATTCGATTTGATAACCGCGTCATTGGAGATAAATCCAGACTACGACGAAGCGTGGAAAGCGCTCTCGAAAGTAGCTCAGGACCTTGGACGATTGGATGAGGCGATCGAGGCGATCGATGAATCCCTATCAGTCAATCCTGGCTTCGGGGATGGATGGGCCGAAAAGGGCGACCTTCTCTCAGCCATGGGCGAACTTGAAGGCGCCAATATAGCATATGTGAACGCTCTGAGGAGCCTGCCGATGAGATCGATGGAATCTCAGAACGAGATCACCTCGATCATCACCCGCGTCAAGGTGCTCAATCGTCTGGGGATGTATCAGGAAGCCTTGTCCGTCCTGGAGGATGCCGTTCTGATGGGGATCAGGGACCCCTCCGTGCTTAGAAGATTGCTCGATGTGCGTTGTATCCTCGATGACTTCGTGCTGCCTGCAGAGGTGGACGCTGCAATCCGGTCAGTGGACGACGTCTTTGTACAAACGGCGCTGTGCAGCTACTTCATACATGGAGGGCGGTTGGGAGTCGCCAGAGAAGTGATGACTCGGCTTGAAATGATGGATGTGCCTCATCATGACCATATCCTATTGAGTGCGAGGCTACTCGATGCGGAGGGCGATTCGACGGATGCGATCTCGCTGTTGTCCCGTGAGAGCGAACTCTCGCCTGACATGCATAAGCTGCTCGGGGAGATCGCGGAACGCTCTGGGAAGCTGCAGATGGCCATGAAGTCCTATTCGAAGGCATTGGATGCGATTCCATCTGATTATGTGACCGCGGTATCCCTGGCCCGTGTATCGTCTCTCCTCAAGGATCATGACTCCGCCATTGATGCTTCTCTCATTGCGTCGGGTATCGACGGGGACGAGCCAGAACCTTACAGGATACGGGCTGAAGCCTATGCCGCCCTTGGGAAGACGGGCAAAGCGGCGGTCGCCTTGGTGGAGGCGGAATCCCGCATACGGGACGACGACCGAGGGAGGTCGAATCGATGACCGAGCTTCGCTTCAGGAAGAGGCACAGGATGAGGCTAAAGGAGATCGAGTCCTTGGCCACTCGACTGAAAGAGATTCTGGGCACAGAGGTTTTCGGTCCACTGGACACCGTTGACATGGCCGAATGCCCGGAATACGATGTGGTGTTAGTGGACGGCAAGATCTTATCGATCGTTTCGCAGGGCGAGCCATTTCTCACGGTGAGGGGATTACTGGTCTACCCCGCGACAAAGCGATACATAACGGTTGATATGGGCGCTGTCAAATTCGTGGCGAACGGTGCGGATGTAATGGGCCCAGGGGTCGTGGAGGTCGACCCTGGTATAGTTGAAGGGGATTTCGTTTGGATACGCGACATCCGAAACAAGCGACCCCTCGCGATCGGCAAGGCGTTGGTCTCTGCAGAAACCATCATGCGCAAGGAGAAGGGGAAGGTGGCATCCTCACTGCATTACGTGGGTGACAAGCTATGGGCGTTGGATGAGCCGAAGGAAGAGACTGCTGATATGCCCGAGGACGAGCCTGCTTAATAGTCCTATGAAGATGTCATGAACGCGGTCAATCCCTTTAGGATTGACATCAAAGACTCGGTGTCTGGCCATGCCTGGCAAGCTTTATATCCGAACAAGGTGATTACTCGCTAGAGGGATGCATCTTGACGATTTTGAAGAAGAAGCCATTCTCCGGCGCTCCGGACTCGGAGCAGAAGGAGATGATTGGAGCAGAACAATATATTGATCTCACTGAGATGGTGTTCGAGGACGAGGGATTGATGGATTCTGATGGTGCCAAGACACTTGTCAAGGTGGGAGAGATGTTCCGATATGAGGATTTGTCAAGCCTGACGAGTCAGGTCTATGCCGGGCACATAGTCATCATAGACTACACCTCGATTGCCAATGACGACCTGACAATGAAACGCCTCACAGCCGAGCTGAAGAACGTCTCTCGAGACGTCGGTGGGGATGTGGCTGGTGTCGGTAAGAACCTGCTCATGGCGACTCCGCGCGGAGTCAAGATCGACCGGAATAAGATTCGTGGCGGCTTCTGAACCGGACCTGCAGTCTCAATAAACATGATGGGATGCTCAATGGACCCGTCGTGGTGCTGGAGCTGATGCACAGTCTCATCAAGTTGTTCGCTGCCGACATCATTCGCTGATGGGTGGTGTAGCCGAGAACCTTCCATCCTTGTACAGCAACGTCAGATAGCCGTGATGGATCTTGGAATGTCTCAGCTTGACCGCTCTCATCCTGAGCTGAACATCGGTCTCACCAACATCCACAAACTTCAGAAGGAATGCCCCATCTGCGAGGAAGTCCTCGTTGTACGGTCCGAATGAAAGACCGTTCTGCTGCGTCTCTGATATCAGGATGGTCGTGACTCCCAACCTCTTCAGGAAGCCAAAGAAGTGGAACAGCTCTTGTCTTGGATTCGGTATCGCTGCGAGGGAGTATATCGCGGTGAGTGAGTCGATCACCACGATCTCGACGCCCTCGTTCTCGACCTTCTTCTTCAGGTACTCCTTCAGTATCTTGAACCAATCTCGGCCGACATCCGCATCGGTGTGTTCCAGTCTGAGCTTGCCGATGTCAACTATAAAGAACTTGTTCTCATCGACGGTTCCGAGGCCGAGCATCTCCATCGCGCTCAGGAGACTCTCCTTGCTCTCTTCGATGCTGATATAGAGTACATTGACGCCCTTCTTGCGAACATTGCTGTATAGCAGATTCACTGCGATCGATGATTTCATCGTTCCCGGCGTGCCCGCCAGCAGAACCACATGGCCCTTCTTGATGCCGCCACCTATCTTGCTGTCGAAGCCATCTATGTATGTCTGAACCCTGTCATCACTAACGTTGGCGCCGAACTCCATATGCGATGCCTCCTTGCGGCGAAAAGCCCATGTTAAAAATGTGTGTCCCTCTTAAAAGAGTTTGGCCCTCAATATCATTTTTAATAATGGTGCATCGGTTGACAAACCGTGAGATATCTGATTTCCTTGTGAATTGGTTTGATAGCATTGTTGCTATCTACTCAACCATTATATCTCATGAAGATGTGTTAGCGACAGTGGTCGAATACAAGATAATCCGGGATTCGGTACATGGTAGCATCAAGGTCGACGGTTGTTTCTTGCCGCTAGCGTCGACACCAGAGCTTCAGAGATTGCACAATATCCACCAGCTCGGCCTAGCATACCTCGTCTATCCTGGTGCCAATCACACGCGTTTCGAGCACTCGCTGGGAACATTCCATGTGGCTGGACGGATATGTTCGTCCCTCAACCTGGACCGTATCGAATCGCTCATGGTCCAAGCTGCAGCGCTTCTGCATGACATTGGTCATCTTCCCTATTCACATACATTCGAGATGGTCCTCCACGAACAGTTCGGTGTTGACCACGCCGAGATATCCCGGCGGCTCATTCGTGGGGAGGATTCCGTCCTTTCCGATGAGGAGCGGTCCATCCTCGGCAAGCATGCGTCAGTTCCTGAAGCGTTGGAGGCGATGTCGCTCAACCCAAAGGATGTGGCAGGTCTGTTGGATGGCCAGCACGCATTGAAGCAATCTTCGCGCACTCTCGAGAAACACGAATCACAGGCTCACTTCAATACAAAGCGTTACCTTTCACAGATTGTCAGTGGAACAGTAGATTCCGACCAGCTCGACTACCTCGTACGAGATGCACATTACACCGGGGTAGCTTACGGCGTGATAGACATCGACCGGCTCGTCGAGACCTTCGACATATACAATGGCGATCTGGTGATCGATAAGAGCGGCCTGAGCGCGGTCGAGGGCATGCTGGTCGCGCGAGCTCTCATGTTTTCGTCTGTCTACTACCACAAGACCGTGAGGATACCGGAGCTCATGCTCGCGAAAGCGGTGGAACTCTTGGGTAAGGACGCAATCGATCATATACATCGGATGACGGATGCTGGATTGCTCGCATATCTGGAGTCGCAGGGTGGATATTCACGCGAGATAGCGACCTGTCTCAAGTATCGGAAACTGTACAAGCGCGCCTATGCGATGGCTGTCACGGACGTGTGTGATGAGGATTGGTTGAAGATAGATGAACTGGGCAACGTTGGACGACGCAGAGCTGTCGAGGCGGAGATAGCTCGAAGGGCTGGGATCCCATCTGGCAATGTGATAATGGATGTTCCTTCAACCGAACTCCCCCTCACAGAGCCGCGGATATCCCTAATGGATGTCCGCATCCTTGACGGCAAGCGTGTGCGACTCCTGCCCAGGATGAGTTCGATCTCCTCCTCGCTGCAATTCCGAAGGGCTCATGACTGGGCAGTCATGGTGGCGTGTCCTGAGAAGGACAAGGCGAAAGTGTCCAAAGCTGCGCAGAAAGTGCTCGGCCTCTAACCCTTCATCACGCCGATCGGTCGAAGACGGGCTACCAGCCTCGATATGCCCGCACCATCGGCCACGCGGACCACGTCGTCCACATTCTTATAGGCTCCAGGCGCTTCCTCGATGATGCCTTCCTTCGAGGCGGCTCTGATGTACACCCCTCGGTCCTCGAGCTCTTGGATCACTCCTTTCGATGTGAACTTCCTTGTCGCAGCGCTCCTGGACATCAACCTACCAGCCCCGTGGCATGTCGACCCGAATGTCTCGGCCATAGCCTGTGCCGTGCCCGCGAGGACATAGCTCGAGCTTCCCATGTCTCCTGGAATAAGAACTGGCTGCCCGAATGACCTGTACTTCGCAGGCACTTCGTCTCTACTGCTATCGAAAGCCCTGGTAGCTCCCTTGCGGTGGACATATACCATTTTTCGCAGTCCATCGATCTGATGCTCCTCCAGCTTGCATATGTTGTGGGCGACATCATAGACGCATCTCATCCCCATATCCTCCGCGCTCCTGCCCAGGGATGTCTCGAACGATTCCCTGAGCCAGTGGAGTATGAGCTGCCGGTTCGCCCAAGCGTAGTTCGCGGCTGCACTCATGGCCGCGAAGCAATCCCGTCCCTCCTGCGAGTTCACGGGGGCACATGCTAGCTGCCTATCTGGAACCACGATTTTGTATTTCCTGATCGCATTCTCCATCACTCGGATGTAATCGCTTGCGATCTGGTGCCCGCATCCTCTGGAGCCTGAGTGTATGCTGATCATGATCTGGTCAATGGAATCGATTCCGAAGCATCTGGCTGCCTGTTCATCGAAGATCTGGTCGACCCTCTGTATCTCGAGGAAGTGGTTGCCTCCCCCCAGCGTCCCCAGTTGGGGCGCACCCCTCTGTTTCGCCTTCTGATCGACCTTCGATGAGTCGGCGGTCTTCATGCAGCCGTTCTCTTCGCTGGTCTCGATATCCTCTTGCCATCCGTAACCCTGAGACACCGCCCATTTTGCACCATTGTCTAGGACGTCATCTATCTGACTGCCCGTCAGTCGCAGCTTCCCCTTCTCGCCGACGCCTGATGGGACATTGTCGAAGATAGTGTCTATGAGGTTCTTCCTCTTGTCTCGGATTTCCTCGAACCTTAGATCCGTTCTGACGAGCTTGACACCACAATTGATATCGTATCCTATGCCTCCAGGTGATATCACGCCCGTCTCAGAATCGAATGCCGCGACCCCGCCGATAGGGAACCCATACCCCCAATGAATATCCGGCATGGCGAGGGAATTGCCTACGATCCCTGGTAGACAGGCCACATTCGCAGCCTGCTCCAGTGCATTGTCAGCGGTCACGGATTTTATCAGCTTATCATCCGAGAATATGATCGCGGAGGTTGACATGCACTGCTTGAAAGTCTTGGGGATTTCGTACCTGAACTCATCTATCTTGATTATTGGTCCCGTCCAGGGCATTCAGATTCACCTTGGTCTTTCACAAGGACCGCCGTATATTAACGTTGCGAGTTCAGTCTGCAGATCGATCATGGATCGTTTGTCATGTCGATCAAGGTACACATGTACATCCCGTGTCGGGTTTTTTGGGGACTGGAACGTGTATCAGACGATTGCTATATATATGCTGGACCGCACTTACAGCCATATTGATTCCAGTTCAGACTGGCATGCATCGACCTCCCGTTCCAAGGGGGGTACTTTGAAGATTACAATTGATCGAGGTGATGGGGATTGTCCGAAGAACAAGAGATACATTGTCCGTTGTGCGGTAAGAAAGTGCCTTCTGATGCGGACAAGTGCCCCTCCTGTTCCACGCAGATTGAGACCATAATGGCCAAACGTAATCTGGAACGGGTCATAGAGCGAAGGGTGATGCGTAGGGTCAAGAAAGCTCAGAAGGATGAGCTCATGACTCCAGAAGTCCCGAATGCGCCGATCCCTGAGGTCAAGGTATCCTGTCCTGGATGTGGTATGGATCTTGTTGGTTCTGAGGTGAAGTGTCCTCGATGTGGAGTACCTCTTGGGACTGGAGGAGAGATGATCGAGTGCCCTGAATGCGGTGCTCAGATGGCTGTCGGGATTTCATCGTGTCCCAGCTGTGGGGTCGGGTTCGAAGAGCCCGTGGGAGAATCCGCGGCAGCACCTGATGTCGGAGCCGAGGCGGTTGTCGCACCGGTCGAAGGGCCGGAAGCCATCTCGACGGACGAGCCCGAACCTGTTGTTGCCGAGGCGGCGCCAGGCGCAGTCACCGCGGTGCCATACGAGACATCGTCGGGTGGCCGAGGATTGACGAACGGTCGGGGTGCGATAAACGGGACGGGTCTCGTCAATGGGACGGGAATGATAAACGGGACAGGCCTGGTCAATGGAACGGGGATGATAAACGGCAACAAGACCGAACCGCACCCACCATCATCATCCCGACGGCGGCCTAGAGGCATCGCGAGATGGCAGTTCCTTGCAGTACTAGTCGCCCTCGTTATCATCATCCCGACATTCATCTACATATCATACGCGAAGGACTCGGGACCTTATGAGATAGACGGTGATTTCGGAGACTGGGACGATTCGAATCTGTACTCCATGACCACTCTCACATCCACACCTCTCACATCCATAGACGGCTGGTCCGTAGGGGTCGATGGCACCCGCATTTTCTTCTATGTCTCCGCATCAAATGACATCATGTCCACCACTGCGGTGGAGAGCATATTCCTATTCGTGGACTCCGACGGGAACGATGATACTGGATATTCGGTCGAAGGAATTGGCGCAGACTACTTCCTCGAAGTCGATGGCTGGAATGACAGTGTCCAATCGTCATCCTTGTCGCACTACGACATCAACGGGGACCAATACGATTGGAGTTCCTGGGTGAACCACGGCGGGGTGGCTCATCGGCTCAATGGTCATGAGCTGGAAGCGGGAGCCGATCTGCAGATTGCGCTATCGGAGAGCGCTTCCTTCGTGCTCTACTCGCAGGATCAGCTTGAGAGGTCTGCCGTCAGCAATCAGGTGCCGATATCCGGAGGCGTTCTCATCGTGACTCAGGAATTGTCATCCTCTGTTTCGCTATCGGGCATACTGCCCCAGTCATCTTCGGCTGCTCTATTGACGCTTACATTCGAGTGCGAGGGTGCAGATGGCGTGGTCGAGCAGGTGACACCCGTGTATACGGGTATCTCTGCACCTTCAGCATCGATCGCGTCATTCTCTCTATCCGCCGGTGAGACACATGTGGAGCACATATATGTGAACGCGACCGCGCTGTCTGACGGACATTTCGTGTCCGCGATGGTGACAGACGATGCCATATCGAGCTCGTTCTCCAAGGTGATAGTGAACGGATATGCTGCGAGGGCATACGTGGGATCTGCGCCATCAGTTGTGTACATCGACGGTGCGTTCGGGGACTGGTACCTGAGGACCGCATCCGATGTGGACACAATCCCGATCGTGAACCCCAATATCGATGTGACTGAAGTCGGGGTCTTCAACACGACGTCTTCTTCATCATTTTACATTAAAGTCGATGGCGAGATGTGCGCAGGGGCATACGTGCCTGCGCTGCGTGGTAAGCCTGTCCCCGGAAGTGGTTCGGTCGTTCCATCTGAAAGAAGGACTGCCGAGGACATCCTCCGGATATACATCGACAGTGATCTGTCCGCCTCCACTGGATACCTCATGTCTGTCGAATCTAAGGTGATCGGCGCGGATTACATGATCGAGATCCGAGGGCTCTTCGGCGAGATAAACTCCAAGTCGGTCTTCCGTTACATGTCTAACAGCTGGTCGACAGTCAGTGCGACCGTGAATGCTGCGATGGATTCCCAACGACTTGAGGTCGGTGTGCTCGCATCCGTCATCAATGGTGGCGAAGGACTCGATTTCATCATCGAGACGACCGATTGGAACCATAGACAGGATATCGTAGGTCTCGACTCCGCGACGATGCTCGCGTTGACGGGTGGTATCGCACTCACTGCAGGCACGAAGAGCTGGGTAGTCCAATCGTCAATTGGCTCTGCTGCGACGGCCATGTCCTATCAACGCAAGCTGTTCTACGACGGCACCAACTTCTGGAGCCTATATTGGGATGGATCGAACACGACCTATGAGTACAGTAGCGATGGCGGGCAGACCTGGACGAACCTCGGCAAGGTGTTCGCGCGTGATCGCATGAATGAGGTGAGTCTGTGGTATGACAGTGCGAATCAGATTGTGTATGTCGTGGGCGATAATGCGACCAGGTCAAGGGTCGTCTATGCTCGACAGGGTACAGTGAACCCAGGAATTCCTAGCATATCTTGGGGCACTGAAGTCACGATCCCGGACGTTTCAACGTTACAGTGCGCCGATAAGAACACATTCATCTGCAAGGATTCAATATCTGGATATATCTGGGTCGTATCCGTCTCGTTGACGCAGACTTCTCCCAGTGACAAGTACAATGCCCGACTCATGCGTAGCGATAACGTCGGTAGTCTCAGTGGCGCTTGGTCGCAAAGAACTACAATACTCGGTGGCAGCGGTTCAAGCAATGGCGATATACTGGCGACACTCATCCCCTGCACGCCTGGATCCGGAGAACTCATCTGGGTGATCTACTCCTATGATGGTATTGTCGAGTCAAGAACTCATGACGGAACGTTCATTTCAACCTCAACAACAATCTATGCTGCAGGAGCCAGTGTGCTCAATACGGTGAACGCACCTCCTTCGGCCGTCACCGATAGTAATGGTGTGGCGCATGTGATCTTCGGGTCCGGCCATATGTATGCTGGTACATGGAAAGCACACATCCTCTATACATATAGCTTGGATGTCGACGAGTGGTCAACTCCGATCACGCTGAACGCGTCCACGCTCGTCGCAGCCAGTTCATATGCGCATAGAAGCCCCACTTTGTCATTGGACTCCAGTACTGGCAACCTGTATGCGATGTGGCTCGAGGATACATCGAACCAGGTGCAGATCAAGAAGAATGTGAGCGGCACATGGACTTCAGTATCGATCCCCCAGAACTCATATGCGAAATATTACCTCACCTCGATATACAGCGCTCCAGGCGAATCGTACATCTGCTGTCAATGGACTCAGGATACTTCTGGCACATATGAGGTCATATTCGAGAAGATACCGGAGTTCTCGGAGATCGTTGTGCCCGTGTTCTTCATGATGATGGTGTTCGTCGTTGGGTATCGTCATCGCTCTAGAATGCCAAAAGATAAATCGTAGATTAACGTCATAGTCGCAATCACGCCGTATTCAATGATTAAATAACGGAGATGCTATCTCGTGTTAATGATGGCTGAGGGGACAAAGGACATCTTTCTAAGCTGTTTCAAATGCGGAAGGATCGTTAGGTCCAGAGACGGCGAGTGCCCGCGATGCGGGCTCAAGTTCGGACCTGGTACCCTCTTCGAATGCCCGTTCTGCTCTGGCCTGATTTGGCGCAATGCCACTCAGTGTTCCGCTTGCGGGATTGACCTGACCGAATTCTCGGAGAGTGTGTTGAGGACCAGCTCAGGATTCGACATGGATTCGTTCGTTGACAATATCATCAGCACAGAGCTTGAGCAGCTCAAATCGACGATTCGTCGAGTGGCGTGTCCGGGCTGTGGTCTGATGATCAGGGGGGATGAAGAAAAATGTCCGCGATGCGATCTGCCGTTGGAGGAAGCAAAGGTAGATTGTCCCGTGTGCGGTGAGAAGATATCCATATCTGCGAAATCATGCTCGGGCTGTCAGGCAGTCTTCGAGGAGCTTCCAGAAATGAAGCCCGTACTTGAGACACTATCGGAGGAACTTCCAGCCGTCGAGGCGCAATCTGCGCTGGATGCGCTGCTGGTGGAAGAGCCGCCACCTGCTATTGTGCCTGCAAAACCCCGATCAAGGGTCAGGACGACCAAGAAGATACGGAAGATTGTCAAACCGGTCAAGAAACCCGTACCAAAGCGCGCGAAGCCGAAGAAGAAACCCGGACCGAAGAGGGTTGCATCGAAGCCGATGAAAAAATCATCAAAGAAGTCCGTGAAGAAGAAGGCACCTGCGAAGAATGTCTCCAAGAAACCAGTGAAGAAGAAATCCGCAAAGAAGAAACCGACGAAATCGAAGAGAAGATGAAGTTATCGGTTCTTCCCTGAATCAGATCATAGGCTGTCTGGGAACGGATTAAATATCTGCAGTCTGATGATGTATCGATGACCGAGAACCCCGCGCCCGTGTTCATTCTGGCATGCATCGCATGTGGAAAGACGGTATCTGGGGTCGAGAAGAGTTGTCCGAGGTGCGGCGCATCTTTTGATGAAGTCCGGTTCGAATGCCCGTTCTGCGGAGAATTGGTATTGCTGGACAGCTCAAAATGCGGGGCTTGTGGAACCGAGTTCTCTGTGTTTGCGGAATCAGTGGACGAGAATTCTTCCGTCGTTCTAGATGGTCCCGAGAATGATGTCTCGGAGGCACAGGGACCCGACATCATGGAATACGAATGCCCTGCGTGTGGGAAACCTGTATCCGCGAACGATAATGAATGCCCTAACTGTGGGGCGAAATTCTCCGAAGGATAATGGGCGAGATTGGTGGGGCCGGGACCGGGAATTGAACCCGGGTCAAGGGATCCACAGTCCCCAAGGATACCATTACCCCACCCCGGCCATATTTCGCCTCCATGATATTTCCATACATAAAGCTTGTCACAGTGAGGTTCTGTATAGTTATCGGGTGGTGTTGTTGATGGTGCCTTTTCCGATGCCACACATATCTCGCCGATCGCATGTATAATATGCATGTAGTCATGGAGGTGATATGCCCATGGCCAGATGCTTTCTTCGATGCTCCACAGGGCGGCGGTCGTGCTCGAGGACCTGAATGGGATAACCGGGCTGAAGCGCGGCAAGTCGCTCAACAGACAGTTGAGTTCGTGGCCTCGGAGGAAGCTGCATAGCATCATCGAATACAAGGCAGCCTGGAAAGGTGTGCCAGTCATCAAAGTCGACCCATACAACAGCAGCAGGAGGTGCCCGATATGTGGGAGGATAAAACATTCCCGAATGGGCGCCGAGTTCGAGTGTGAGAGCGGTTGGCGTGCGGACAGGCATGTCAAAGCCGGCATAAACCTGCTGCAGACAGCCTTCCCAGAAGGGATGGCAGGGGGCTTACGGTTCAGCCCCG